>Ga0078972_1000657_pt1 | contig 141397 bp, 142 predicted proteins | sample YelNatPaOPGAMG01_FD_67568 | JGI IMG/M metagenome (GOLD analysis project Ga0078972, IMG submission 67568) | Hot spring thermophilic microbial communities from Obsidian Pool, Yellowstone National Park, USA - OP-RAMG-01 (SPADES assembly) (version 2) | ecosystem: Environmental > Aquatic > Thermal...
CTTTTGGCGGAGATGATAGAGCCTTTTAAAGGAAGAGTATTTGACCCTTGCTGTGGTTCTGGTGGAATGTTTGTTCAATCTGAAAAGTTTGTAATAGCACAAGAGCGGCAACGACGCATTTCGGAGTTAGGGAACAGACAATGGTACCCAGAAGCTCAGAGAAATGCTCTTAGCACACTTCAAGGAAGAATTGATGATATTTCTATCTTCGGGCAAGAAAGCAACCAAACCACTTGGAAGCTTTGCAAAATGAATTTAGCAATCAGACAAATAGACAGCTCACAGGTAAAATGGAACAGCGAAGGATCATTTCTAAACGATGCACACAAAGACCTAAAGGCAGATTTCATATTGGCAAACCCGCCATTCAATCAAAAAGAATGGGGGATAGTGCATTTGGAGAATGACCCAAGATGGAAGTATGGAATACCACCGGCAGGAAATGCAAACTACGCTTGGATACAGCATTTTATTTATCATTTAAATAGCAAAGGAAAAGCTGGATTTGTTCTTGCCAAAGGCTCTTTAACCTCTAAAACAAAAGAAGAGTATGAGATTAGAAAAAACCTAATAGAGGCTGATTTGGTAGAGTGTATAGTAAATTTACCCCCTAAGCTGTTTTTAAATACCGGTATCCCTGCTTGTTTGTGGTTTATAAATAAAAGCAAAAAAAGAAAAGGACAGATTCTTTTTATCGACGCAAGGGACATGGGAGAGCTTATAAACAGAAGACTAAGGGTTTTAAGACCTGAGGATATACGAAAGATAGCAGATACTTATCACGAATGGCAAAAAGGTAGCGACGACAAGTCTGCCACGATAAGAAACTATCAAGATATAGCTGGTTTTTGCAAGTCTGCAAGTTTGGAAGAGGTAAGGAATTTAGATTATGTTTTAACTCCTGGCAGGTATGTTGGGCTTCCTGATGAGGACGATGATTTTGATTTTATGGAAAGGTTTAATAAGTTAAAGTCTGAGTTTGAAGAGCAGATAAAAGAAGAGGGAAGGTTAAACAAACTTATTTTGGAGAATTTGGCAAAAATAAATCTGTCAGAATTAGAAGACGATAATGAAAATTGAAGAGATCATAAAACAACCAGAAGGGAGAAGGCTTGAGTTTAAAGAGTATATTCCTTCAAAATCGGATTTATGCAAGACAGTTGTTGCCTTTGCCAATGATGCAGGAGGAGAAATATTTATAGGGATTAAAAATCAACCAAGAGATGTTATAGGTGTTCCAGAAGAACAACTGTTGAAAATAGAGGAAAAGATAAGCAACATAATCCATGACAATTGCTATCCATTCATTTTGCCTGAAATCTTTTTTGTGAACTACAAAGATAAACACATAGTAATCGTAAAAGTTTTTAAAGGTAGCAATCCACCATATTACCTTAAATACAAAGGAAGGGAAGAGGGAATATACATCAGGGCAGGATCTAGCAATAGACTTGCTGATAAAGAAATTATTGAAGAACTGGAAAGGCAGAGATTAAACATTTCTTTTGATTCTCTGCCTGTTTATTCAAAAGAACTACACGATATAGACATATCTCTTTTTATAAAACAATGGAAAGAGACTACCGGTGAAGATATCAATAAGAATATCTTGAAAAAGTTAAATTTGATTGTTGAAGAAAGAGGAAAGGGATTTCCTACAAATGCTCTTGTTTTGCTCTCCAACGATGAGATAAGAGAAAAGCTTTTTTCCTATGCTAAAATAGAATGCGCAAGATTTAAAGGCACTATTCCAGGAAATTTTATAGACCAAAAGACCATCGACGAGCCCCTAAGTTTTCAAGCGCAAGAGGCTTACAGTTTTATTTTACGCCACATATCAAAGGGTTCTACATACGAAGGAATATATCGTAAGGATCGTTGGGAGTATCCTATTGTAGCAATCCGTGAAATAATTAGAAATGCGATTATCCATAGAGATTATTCTTTAAAAGGGCAGGATATAAAATTAGCTGTGTTTGATGATAAAATTGAGATAACAAGTCCGGGTAAGCTTATGCCTACCATTGATTTTAATGATATGGAGGCAGGACAATCTGATATAAGAAATAAAACCCTTGCCCCTGTTTTTAAAAAACTAGGAATTATAGAACAGTGGGGGAATGGTTTAAGACTTATTGCCGAAGAATTAAAAAAATATCCTGAAATAAAAATAGAATGGAGTGAACCAGGCTTTGCTTTTAGGGTAAGCTTTAAGAAATTAAATTACACAAACGGGAAGTTTATCTCAGATAAAGAAACTAATTACGAGCAATTGAGAACAATTGAGAACGATTATGAACGTTTGCGAACGATTACGAGCGATTATGAACGATTGGACGAAAACGAAAAAAAGATATTACTTTACTTGTTAGATAATAAAAAAATTTCAAGAAAAATAGCTGCACTATTATTAAAATTTAAAAGCACAAAGACTTACGAAGTGTTAAATGCTATGGTAGACAAAGGATTACTAATTAGAAAAGGAGAAGGCAGAAGTACTTATTATATAATAAAAACTGGAGATAACCATGAGTGATACGCTACCAAAAGGCTGGAAGTGGGTAAAGCTGGGGGACGTGGCAGAATACCACTTATCAACGATCAAACAAGAAAGATTAAACATGTTGATTTTGGAAAATTTGGTGAGTTTAGATTTAGAGGGCTAAGATATGGAGTTTTTGGAAGAGATGGAGTATGTGGGGGATATTCCTGAAGGTTGGAAGTGGGTAAAGTTGGGGGAGATGGCAGAAATTATAAAGAAAACTTATTTACCAAATAATAAAGAAAATCTCAAATATATAGGCTTAGAACACATTGAAGAAGGGAAACTTAGACTAAATTCTATAGGTATATCATCCGAAGTTAAAAGCACTAAATATTTATTTAAAGCTGGAGATATACTATTTGGCAAATTAAGGCCTTATTTTAGAAAAGTGGTAAAAGTAAACTTTGATGGTGTTTGTTCAACTGACATATGGGTTATTGTAGCAAAACAAGGGGTAGACCAATCCTATTTATTTTACTTCTTGGCAAATTGGGATTTTATTAATCTTGCAACTTATGGTGAAGGCGGTACAAGAATGCCCAGGGCGGATTGGAACTTTTTAAAGCAAATAGAATTTCCCCTCCCCCCTCTCCCCGAGCAAAAGGCTATAGCCGATGTTCTTTCAAGCATAGATGACAAAATAGAGCTACTCCATCGTCAAAATAAAACACTTGAAGAAATGGCAATGACTTTATTTAGGCAGTGGTTTATTGAGCCAACAAAAGATGGATTGCCTGAGGGATGGGAAGAAAAAGCTCTTGATGAAATTGCTGAATTTTTAAATGGAATACCGTCACAAAAATATCCTGGTGATAAATTACCGGTAATCAAAATTAAAGAAATGAGAGAAGGTATTACTGAAAATTCAGATTATTGTAATAATAATATACCAAAAAAATACCTTGTTAATAGTGGCGATATTCTTTTCTCGTGGAGTGGTAGTTTGGAAGTAGTTATATGGTTTGGTGGTATTGGCGTATTAAACCAACATATTTTTAAGGTTACTTCTTTAGAATATCCAAAGTGGTTTTGTTATTTATCAATCAAACAACACATCGCAGAATTTAGAGCAATTGCAGAATCAAAAACTACTACAATGGGCCATATTCAGAGAGAACATTTATCAAATACAAATGTATTTATTCCACCAAAAATATTTTTTGAGAATTATAATAAAGCTATAACACCAATTTTCGATAAAATTATTGCAAACACTTCCCAAATCCAAACCCTTGAAAAACTAAGAGATACACTCCTACCAAAACTAATGAGCGGAGAAATTAGAGTTAAAATATAAGGAGGGTTTATGATATATGAGGATGAAATAGAGCAGTTGGCTATAGATCTACTAAAAGAGATAGGTTATGAGTACTGCCATGGACAAGATATAGCACCAGATAGCCAGAATCCAAAAAGACGATCTATAGAAGAGGTTATACACGAAGAAGACCTAAGAAATGCACTCACAAGGTTAAACCCAAAAACACCATCAAGCCTCATAGAAGAAGCTATAAAAACTATAAAGCATCCAAACAGCCAAAACCTCATAGAGAACAACGAACAATTTCACAAGATGCTTGTAGAAGGCGTTAGAGTAAACTATACAAAAAATGGAGAAGAAAGAGGCGAGATTGTAAAGATAATAGATTTTCAAAACCCAGAAAACAACCACTTTTTAGCAGTAAATCAATATACGGTAAAAGAAAAAAACAACATAAAAAGACCGGATATAGTACTATTTATAAACGGCTTGCCGTTGGTGGTTATAGAATTAAAAAACCCAACACAAGAAGATATAAATATATTGTCAGCTCACAATCAGCTTCAAACCTACAAAGAGACCATACCATCGCTATTTACCTACAACGAAATACTTATAATCTCAGATGGGATGGAAGCAAGAGCTGGAAGCCTAACATCGGGGTTTGATAGGTTTTTAGCTTGGAAATCAGTAGATGGAGAAACAATATCAAGATCAAATCAATTAGAAACCATTATAAAAGGACTTCTAAACAAAGAAACAATCATAGATTTTATAAAAAGCTTTGTAGTATTTCAAAAATCAAAATACGAAGACAAAACAGGACAAATATCTATAACATCAGACAAGAAAATAGCAGCGTATCATCAGTACTACGCAGTAAACAAAGCTATCAAAACCACCAAAGAAGCAATATCAGAAAATACAAAAAAAGCAGGTGTTATATGGCATACCCAAGGAAGCGGAAAATCTTTAACGATGGTATACTATACAGGAAAAATCGTTCAGCATCTAAACAATCCTACCATAGTAGTTTTAACAGATAGAAACGATTTAGACGATCAGCTTTTTGAAACATTTTCCCAGTCTCAGCAGCTTTTAAGACAACAACCAAAAAAAGCAGAAAATAGAGATATGCTAAAGCAGTTATTAAAAGTAAACTCAGGAGGTATAGTTTTTACCACCATTCAAAAATTCTTACCAGAAGAAGGTAATACTTTTGAAACACTATCAGAAAGAGAAAACATAATTGTTATAGTAGATGAAGCCCATAGAACCCAGTATGGTTTTAAAGCAAAAATTGATAAAGATTCAGGTAAGACCACCTACGGCTACGCAAAATACATAAGAGATGCACTACCAAATGCCACATTTATAGCCTTTACAGGAACACCCATAGAGAAAGAAGACAAAAACACACCGGCAGTGTTTGGAGACTATATAGATATATACGATATATCCCAATCAATAGAAGACAAAATGACAGTGCCCATATACTATGAGAGCAGACTAATAAAAGTATCATTAACAGAAGAAGGAAAGGAGCTTATAAAAGAGTTTGAAGAAGAGCTAGAAGAAGTAGGCTTAGAATCTGTAGAACAAAGCGAAAAAACAAAAAGGCTTGAACAAATACTTGGAGTAGAAGATAGGTTGAATAAACTCGCAGAAGACATAGTACAACACTTTGAAAAAAGACAAGAGGTCTTTGAAGGAAAAGCCATGATAGCGGTTTTGTCAAGACCTATTGCAGCAAGGCTGTATCAAAAAATCACACAGCTAAGACCAGATTGGTACAGCGAGGATCTAACCAAAGGTAAGATAAAAGTAGTATACACCACAAGCCCTTCAGATGATCCAGAAGTGGCAAAGCACCATACCACCAAAGACCAAAGAAAACTACTACAAAAAAGAATGAAAGATCCACAAGATGAACTAAAACTTGTAATAGTGGTTGATATGTGGTTAACAGGTTTTGATGTACCATCCTTGCATACGATGTATATAGACAAACCAATGAAAGGACATACCCTTATGCAGGCTATAGCAAGAGTTAATAGAGTATACAAAGATAAACCAGGTGGATTGATAGTAGATTATCAAGGAATAGCCACAGATCTAAAAGAAGCCCTTTCATTTTATTCAAAAAGCGGAGGTAAAGGAGATCCAGCAATAATACAAGAAGAAGCTGTAAGCTTGATGATTGACAAATACGAAATAGTATCAAATATGTTACATGGATTTGACTATAAACGATATTTTACGTCAGATACAAATGAAAAGCTTAACATATTAAGAGATGCGGTAGATTATGTACTTGAATTAGAAGATGGCAAGAAGAGATTTATAAAACATGTAACAGAACTTTCAAAAGCTTTTGCACTGGCAATACCACACGAAAAAGCATTGGAGATAAAAGACCATGTAGCGTTTTTCCAAGCTGTAAAATCAAGAATACTAAAACTATCAAGCACTGGTGAAAACGGAAATAAAACATTAAAAGCAAACTATGAGATAGAAACAACCATAAAACAAATATTAGACAAAGCCTTGACATCTGACCAGGTAATAGATGTATTTGAAATAGCAGGGATCAAAAAACCAGAAATTAGCGTACTATCCGAAGAATTCCTATTAGAAATAAAAAATATGAAACATAAAAATATAGCAATAGAACTTTTAAAAAGGATTATAAACGACCAGATAAAAATAATAACAAAAAGAAGCTATGTAAAAAGTAAATCTTTGTTGCAACTGTACGAAGAAACCATTAAAAAATACCAAAACAAAATCCTTACCGCAGCCCAAGTAATAGAAGAACTTCTTAATCTTGCAAGAGAAATAAGAGAAACAAATAAAGAGCCAGAGCAAATGGGACTTACAGAATACGAATACGCATTTTATACAGCAATAGCAGACAATCAAAGTGCATTAGAGCTAATGGGAAAAGAAAAATTAAAAGAGCTTGCAGTAGTTTTATTCCAAGAGGTAAGAAAAAACGCAACTATAGACTGGACAATTAGAGAAAGTGTTAGAGCTAAGCTAAAAGTAGCTGTAAAAAAGGTTTTAAGAAAATACGGATACCCGCCAGACATGCAAGAGTTAGCCACCCAAACAGTGTTAAAACAAGCAGAGATGATAGCCCAAGAGTTGACACAGATGGATTGATAGCTAATACCAATGAAATATGAAAAAAACTAGAGTGGTTTACCACGTTTCAGATGCCTGTTTTCTTAACAGACACTTATTATACAATGTAAGAAATGCTTGCAGCACACTAGAGCGATACCATTGCATTTTAGCATTATACTTTCTCCCACTCAAAACTTACGATGTTCTTATCTTTCTTGCTAAACTCTATGCCTATTAGGTATATATCGTTGTACTTGCCTACATACTTTTCATAATATTTTTTTTCTTTTATTTGTTTTAGAGCCTTATACTCTTCTTTATCTTCTACTGCCTTAAACTCTATAATATAAACGCTGTCTTGGTTAAAGACGCTAAGATCTATCTGGCCTTTGTTGGTATTGTCTTCTGCTATCACATTTAGCCCTGCACCGTTAAAAAGTGCATATACGATAGATGCATAAAAACCCTTATAGGAGTCTATATCGTTTTTTCTATACCAATCGTGGGGTATGCTTGCAAAGAATGTGTATATAGCATCTTTTAGCTTGTTTATATTTTTCTCTTTAAGGATTTGTTTTATATTAAGCTCTGTTTTTGTTATCTTACTAGCATCAAAATCTAAATATATAAGAAGGGCGTTGTTTAAACTTTTTCTTACTTCTAAGTTTGGATAAGATAAAATATACACCCAGTCTTCTTCTAAAAACTCTTTTATCGTAAGATATCCTGCTTGAAACAAAAGATTTTCTATTCTTATATTATCCACATCAAGGTTTGATAAAATCTCATCTCCTACCTCCATGTTCTCAAGCTCTGGAATGTAGTAACGGTTTTTCATAAATAGCTTAATAAGAAATGTGGGTGTTCCTGTCTCAAACCAAAAGGCTCTAAATCTTTTCTCTGAGAACAAAAGCAGTATATCAAAAGGATTGTAAACACTCTCTCCAAGCCAAGCGTAGCCATTGTACCACTCTTTTATTTTGTTTTTGTCAAAGTCTTTTATCCTGTCTTCAAAGATATTTTCAAGCTCAGACTGGGTATAACCGCATACTGTTGAAAACTCTTTGTTTAAAGTAATATCTTGAAGCTGGTTTAACCCGCTAAAGATGGATACTTTTGAAAACCTTGATACACCTGTTAGGAAGACAAGTTTAAGATAAGGATCAGCATCTTTTAACACCGAATAAAAATCTTTAAGTATCTCTCTATTTTCTTTTGCTATCTCGATATTTTCTATCGCATCCAATATGGGTTTATCGTATTCATCCACAAGCACCACTACTTGAGAACCTCTTTTTTCTGATAGGCTTTTAATGAGCTCATAAAACTGTTCGTCTGGTATAGCTTCTTTAAGCTCTATCCGATGGTCTTGGGATACATTTTTAAGGATAAAGTTCATATGGTTTATAAGAGCTTTAGGAGTTCTAACTTTTCCTCCCCCAAAACTAATCTTTATCACTGGATATTTCTTTTCCCAATCCCAATTATCGTATAGATATAGCCCTTTAAATAGTTCTTTGTTGCCGGAAAAAGCTTCTTTTAGTGTATCAAGAAAAAGAGATTTTCCAAATCTTCTTGGACGAGATAGAAAATAGTATTTGCTCGTTAGTTTTGGTATAAAATGTGTTTTATCTACATAGTAAAAACCACCTTCTATAATATCTCTAAAGGTTTGTATGCCTATTGGCAAATATTTCATAATGTAATTATACCACAGATAATTATGGGGTTTTTTGGTCCAGCGAAGCTGTTAGTGATTTGCTCATAACCCACACGGTTCAAATAAAACTTGTTGCATAAACAGTCCAATAAAACCCCTAACTAAAAAATTAAAAACACCCTTGCCTTTGCAAAGGTATATAACTGTAGAAAACTTGTCCTATGATAATATGTTATAATTTTTTTTGTAGGACAAGTATACCACGGTTTATGTGTTCACGATGTAGTGAACTTGTACACATCCTTGACAAAATATCAAATCTTATTTATAATAGAAGCCAGAAAATTTTAGGAGGAAATTTATGTTTAAAAGAAAACTCAGCATGACAAAATTAGTAATTGGCTCGGTTTTTGCCTTGTATACTTGTGCTTCCTTTGGTTCTGGTCTATTTCAGACTAAAGCAGCAAGCAAAACTAGCGCAAGTGGGCTTTCTGCGGGTAATGTTAAGGTGTTTACCAGAATGAGTTCTAGTATTTTCTTACAACCAGTACCACCAAGTGAAAAAGTTGTTTATGTGAGTGTAAGAAATACTTCAACAGTTAGGCACATAAATTTTACTAAAGATTTAATAAGCGTTTTAAAAAAAGAAGGTTACATCACGACAGACGATCCACGAAAAGCACATTTTATGTTGATGGCAAACGTATTATATATAGGTAAAGAAACAAAAGATCACACCGCAGCTGGAGCCTTAGCTGGAGGTTTTGGAGGAGCCGTAGCAGGAAATGCTGTTAGCTCCAGTACTGGAAACACGTTAGTAGGCGGATTAGTTGGTTCCTTAGTGGGTGGATTAGTAGGACAAATGTTTCAAAAAGATGAATATATTATGGTTGTAGATATACAATTGGAAAATAGGGCTCCAGGAACATACACAACGACATCTACTCTAGCTAGCCAAGGCACAAATACAGCTATGTCAACATATAATGCTACTATTAAAGGATGGCAAATATACAGAGACAGATTAGTTTCTGGGGCTGAGGCTACTAACTTAGAATTTGCTTCTGCTGAACCAGTTCTAAAAAAACAAATGGCTCATTCTATAGGTAACTTATTACCATAAAAACAATTTTTTATAAAGCGGTAATAGCTCAATGGTAGAGCGGCTGCTTCCCAAGCAGCAGGTTGCGGGTTCGAATCCCGTTTACCGCTTTTATAAATTATAAATATCTATCTTGTTTTCGTATATAGCCTTTCCTACCACTACCCCGTTTACTACAGTTTTTAACCTTATTACATCTTCTAAAGAAGCTACACCACCAGAAGCTATTATAGGCTTTGTGGTACATTTTTTAAAATCCTTATAAGGGTTTATGTCTACTCCAGTTAGTGTGCCATCTATATTTATATTGGTATAAAGATAGGATTCTATAGGGTAATTATCGTATATTCTTGCCATATCGCAAGGACTTATACTACTTTCCTCTTCCCATCCGCCTACAGCTACTTTGCCGTTTTTAGCATCTACGCTTAAAATTATCTTGTTTTTGTATAATTCTAAAAGCCTTATAAACTCTTCTTTATCTTTAACGGCCATCGTACCTACTATGATATAATCAGCACCTATATCAAAAAGGGCTTTGGCAGTTTCTAAGCTCCTGATACCTCCACCTATTTCTACCTTGGCATCGTTTTTTTGTTTTAGCATATCTTCTAAAAGTTTTAGGTTTTTAGGAATGCCAACTTTAGCCCCGTCTAAATCTGGCAGTTTCTAAGCTCCTGATACCTCCACCTATTTCTACCTTGGCATCGTTTTTTTGTTTTAGCATATCTTCTAAAAGTTTTAGGTTTTTAGGAATGCCAACTTTAGCCCCGTCTAAATCCACTATATGAATACGCTTAAAACCAAGCTCTACAAAAAGCTTAAACTGATCTATAGGATTTTGCCTATATACTTTTACATTTTCAAATTTTCCTTCTTTTAACCTTACTACAGCCCCGTCTTTTATGTCTATAGCTGGTATTATAAAATCTTTCATAGTAAATCTATAGCTTTTTTTAGTTTTTCCAACGTTGTATCTACAACATCTTTTGTGTGAGCGGTTGATAAAAACCATGCTTCAAACTGAGAGGGTGGCATCAAGACACCTTCTTGTAAAGCTTTTCTAAAAAACTTACCAAAAAGTGCTTTATCTGAGGTTTTTGCGCTTTTAAAATCTATAACATCTTTATCTGTAAAAAATATCGTAAACATAGAAGCGATTTCATTTATCTTGTGGGCTATACCTTTTTGAGATAACATATTTGTAATGTTGTATGTAAGATAAGCCCTAAGCTCAGATAGTCTATCGTAAATAGATATATCAGAAGAAAGCGTTTTTAAAATAGCGATACCAGAAGCTACAGATATAGGATTTCCAGAAAGGGTGCCAGCTTGATAGATTGGGCCTTCTGGAGCCACTCTTTCCATAATATGGTTTTTAGCCCCGTATGCACCTATTGGCATTCCACCACCTATAATTTTGCCATAGCATACAATATCTGGTTCTATACCAAAGTATTCAGAAGCACCTCCTAAAGCCAATCTAAATCCTGTTATCACCTCGTCAAATATTAAAAGAGCATCGTTTTCTTTTGTGATATCTCTTAATTTTTTAAGCCAAGATTCTTTTGGAAGCACAACGCCCATATTACCAGCTACAGGCTCTACCAATACAGCCGCTATTTGATTTTTATACTTTATAAAAGCCTCTTCTAAAGCGTTTTCATCGTTGTAATCAAGCACAATTGTAAGGGCTGCAAATTCTTTTGGTATACCGGGAGTCCCAGGTATTCCAAGGGTGGCAACACCAGAACCAGCTCCCACCAAAACACTATCACTAAACCCATGATAACATCCATCAAATTTTATTATATATGGTTTGTTGGTAATACCCCTTGCAAGCCTAATAGCAGACATCACAGCTTCTGTACCACTTGATACAAACCTAACTTTATCTATAACTTTTGAGGCTTTTACTATAAGTTCTGATAGTTCTATCTCATACATGTTTGTAATACCAAAAGAGTTTCCCTTATCAAGGGCCTCCATTATCTTTGATACCACTATTTCGCTTCTATGTCCAAGTATGAGGGGTCCAAATGAAAGCATGTAATCTACATAATTTTTGCCTTCTATATCTTCTATAAAAGCTCCAAAACCCCTATTTACAACTATAGGCTCAGCTCCTACAGATTTAAAAGCCCTAACAGGAGAAGAGACGCCTCCAGGCATGTATTTCTTTGCCAATTCAAAAGCTTCTTTGTTAGTCATAAGTATATTATACCTAAATTAGGTCTTGGGCTTTTGATATTTTAAGTTAAAATATTGAAGTTATGATAGTAGGTGTAGCAATCATTGATTTTTACATGCCAGAGGTGCTATCTTTGAAAGAAAAAAGACATTACATAAGATCTATAAAAGATAAGCTAAACAGTCATTTTAAGATATCTATATCAGAGATAGATTTTCAAGAGACCTGGCAAAGGTCCAAAATAGGGGCTGTGGCTATAGGAGCCGATAAAGCAGGGGTAAATGAGGTTTTGAGTGCCCTGATAAAATTTAGTCAAAAACAATGGCCAGATTTGATACTCGATATCAAGCTGGAGTTTATAAATCTTTAGGTCTCTTCGTCTTCTTTATTACCAAAAAGCTCAGTTAAATCTTTTCTCCAGAATGGTACATTTTCCATCTTCTTTTTAAGCCTGTTGTATGCTTTTTCTTTTTCTTTTAGATTAAATTCTAAAGATATTTTTTCATATTCTAAAAGCTTAATACTTTCATACAAAGATGCAATTTGTTTGTTTAGCTCTAATATGGTATCGTTTGATTGTTTAAATTTGTCCAAAAGCTCGTTGTAATGGTCTACGGGAATACACTGAAGACCTTTTATCTCTTTTTGATAAAGCTCATCTACAGCTTTTTCTACAATCTCTGTGTAAGATAACCCAAGCTTTTCACATAAGGCTTCAATCCTCATAAGAGCTTTTGAGTTTAACCTAAATGTTTTTGATACTTTCACATAGCTATTATATCACAATTAATAAAACAAAAATCTATGATATAATCTTTGACTATGAGATTTTATGTAACAACGCCTATATACTATGTAAACGATGTTCCCCACATAGGACACGCTTATACCACCATAGCAGCCGATACTATAGCCTGTTACAAAAGGCAAAAAGGCTTTGATGTATTCTTCCTAACAGGTACAGATGAGCATGGGCTAAAGCTTCAAAAAGCCGCTGAAGAAAAGGGAATGACTCCAAAAGAGCTTTGCGATAAAAACTTTGAAAACTTTAAAAACCTGTGGGATTTTCTAAAAATATCTTACGATCATATCATAAGAACCACCGATGATTACCACAAAGCTTACGTGCAAGAGGTTATAACAAAAGTTTATGAAACAGGTGATATATATAAAGGATACTATGAAGGATACTACTGTGTCGGATGTGAGGAATTTAAACCTGAATCCGAGATAAAAGATTTTGATTACAGTTGCCCTATACACAAGAAAAAATGCGAACTTATAAAAGAAGAGACGTATTTTTTTAAACTATCAAAATATCAAGATAAACTTTTAGAGCTTTACGAAACAGATTTTATAAAACCAGATTATAGAAAAGAAGAGGTTATATCTTTTGTAAGACAAGGCTTGAAAGATTTATCTATCACAAGACCAAAAGAAAGAGTAAGCTGGGGCATAGAGCTTCCTTTTGATAAAAACCATGTTATTTATGTTTGGTTTGATGCTTTGTTTAACTATATATCCGCTTTAAAGTTTAAAAATAAATTAGAGTTTTGGCCAGCGGATTTTCACATAGTAGGTAAAGATATACTAAGGTTCCACGCTGTTTATTGGCCAGCTTTTTTGATGTCTCTTGATATGGAACTTCCAAAACACATTTACGCCCACGGATGGTGGACTGTAGAAGGACAAAAAATGTCAAAATCTTTGGGTAATGTTATAAACCCCTACGACGTAGTCAACGAATACGGTTTAGACGAAACAAGGTATTTCTTACTAAGAGAAGTGGCCTTCGGCCAAGACGGGGATTTTTCCAAAGAAGCTGTAAAAAGAAGAATAAACGGAGAGCTTGCAAACGGCATTGGAAATTTGATAAGTAGAACGTTTGCCATGTGTATAAAATACGGTATTATCAAAAAAGATGATATAAAAGAAGATGAGGATTATAAAAAGATAGCTATAGAAGTCTTGGAGGCTTTTGATAAATATATGAACGAGCTTCAATTTCACAAAGCTTTGGAAGAGGTGATGAAGCTTGTAGATTATCTAAACAAGTATGTGGATGAAAAAGCCCCTTGGACCTTAGCCAAAAATAACGATCCATCTTTAAAAGATGTGCTTCTTACGCTGATAGATGGTATACTCTTATCTTGCTGGATGTTAAATCCTTTTATGCCAAACAAGATGAAAGAGGTTTTTGACGCTTTGGGAGTAAAGATATACGACATAACATCTCCAAAGCCTTACTCCATAGACTTTGAGGCTATAAAAGCCAAAATAAACCTATTTCCCAAGATAGAATAAAAAACCAAATATTAATTTTTAGGTTATATTATTAGTATGTTAACAGGAAGCATAACAGCCATAGTAACACCTTTTAAAAACGGCGAGGTAGATTACGGGGCTTTTGAGAGGCTCATTGAATTTCAAATACAAAACGGTACAGACGGCATATTGGTATGCGGGACTTCTGGCGAATCACCTACTTTAAGCTACCAAGAGCACGAATCTGTTATAGAGTTTGCCGTTAAAAGCGCAAAAAAACGCATACATATAATGGCTGGGACCGGTGCAAACTCCACCGAAGAAGCTTTGAGGTTTACCACGTTTGCAAAAGCAGTAGGAGCAGATAGCGCCCTTGTAGTGGTACCGTATTATAACAAACCAACTCAAGAAGGGCTTTATAGACATTTTAGCAAGATAGCCAAAGAAGTAGATATAGACATATACATCTACAATATACCTTCTCGTACAGGCATAGAAATATCTGTAGATACCTTAGAAAGGCTTGCAAAAGACCACAAGAATATAAAAGGCTCAAAAGAATCTACACCAAATATGGATAGAATATCTGAGATTTTAAAAAGAATACCAAACTTCACGGTATTTTCTGGAGATGATTCTTTGACACTTCCTATGATGAGTTTAGGGGCTAAAGGTGTGGTCTCTGTTATAAGCAACGTGATGCCAAAAGAGATAAAGGAGTTTACCTCTTACGCTTTAAAAGGGGATTTTGAAAAAGCAAGAGATATGCATTATTATCTTTTGGAAATATTTAAGATTATGTTTATAGAGACAAACCCAATCCCTGTAAAAACCGCTCTTTCTTTGATGGGAATGGTAAAAAAAGAGTTTAGACTACCTCTTTGTGAAATGCTTCCCCAAAACGAAGAAAAATTAAAAGATGTCCTAAAAAAATACAACCTTATATGAGCTTAGAACTAAAAACCTTTTTGGCTTTTAGGATAATAGAAAAAAGTTTAGAACCCATCAAAAGACCAGATCTTATAAACCCAGATGATCTTCTTTTTATAGATGATCAAAAAGAAAAACTTATAAAAAATACACATTGCTTTGTGAAAGGTTATATGGCAAACGATGTTTTACTTTGGGGAAGAAGGGGAAGCGGCAAATCTGCCTTGGTAAAATCTATGCTTTTTAGATTTAAAGACCAAGGGCTTAGGATGATACAAGCTTACAAATCTAACCTTGAAGATTTGGCTTTTATATACGAATACATCTACGATAAGCCTTATAGATTTATACTGTTTTTTGATGATCTTGTTTTTAGTGAAAAAGATGAAAGGTTTTCTTTGATGAAAGCCCTTTTAGAAGGAGATATAGAACAAAGGCCAGATAACCTCATAGTGTATGCCACTTCAAACAGAAGAGATCTTACCATAGAAAAATTACAAGACGAAAAGTTTCCAGAAGACAATTTAAACGACGCTTACGCTTTGGTGGATAGGTTTGGTCTTAGGCTTGGTTTTTGGGGCTTTTCAAAAGAGCAGTATCTAAATATTATCAAATATTATATTAAAAGCCTAAATACGCCATTTACAGAAGAGATTGAGAAAGAGGCAGATAGGTTTGCCCTAAACGCCGGTGGTTATTCAGGTAGAAGTGCAAAACAATTTGTAAAATATCTAACGGTAAATTTATGCTATAATAAAAACCATGGCTGAAAAGATTGATATAAACCGCATTCAAAGGGATATGTTTATTGAACACAAGGGTGAACCCTACAGAGTAGTGGATTACGACCACGTGAAACCTGGCAAAGGTCAGGCTTTTGTCAGAGTAAAAGCAAAAAATATGAACACTGGTAACGCTATTGAAATTACCTACAAGTCTTCTGATAGCATAGAACTTGCAGATTTTGAGCAGTTGTTTGCAGAGTTTTCTTACAAAGACTCCGACGAGTATCACTTCCTTACCCAAAACACCCACGAGATGATAAGCATAAACGCAGAAGACATAAAAGAAGAAGCCAAATTTCTAAAAGAAGGCATGAGTATAGTAGTTTTTGTATATAAAAATAAACCGATAGGTATAGAACTTCCAAAGGCAGTAGAGCTTGAAGTAATAGAAACAGACCCAGGTTTTAAAGGAGATACCGCAACAGGTGGTTCAAAACCAGCAAAGGTTGAAACAGGCGCTATCATCCAAGTACCACTTTTTATAAACGAAGGGGATATCGTAAAAGTAGATACCAAGAGCGGTCAATACTTAGAAAGATTAGATAGAGCTCAGAAAAAGTAATATGGATTTAGAACCTATATTGGCCCTTATAAAAGCCTTAGATAGCTCAAGTTTGCAAAGATTGAAGCTTACCTCTGGAGATTTTACATTAGAGCTTGAAAAAGGCCAGACTTACATATTGGAAGAATCACCAAAAGAACCCACAAGAACAAGTGCTCCCAAGCAAAGCGTGGAAGAGCCAGTACAGCCTCAAGAGAAAAAATCAAATTATCATGTTATAAAAAGCCCACTGGTGGGGACTTTTTACAGATCCCCGTCTCCTGAAGCTCCTCCTTTTGTGGAGATTGGCGATATCGTATCTCCAGGCCAAACGCTTTGTATCATAGAAGCTCTTAAAGTTATGAATGAAATAGAATCTGATGTAAGGGGTAAGATAGAAAACATCTTGGTAGAAAACGGCGAAATAGTAGAATACGGTCAGCCTCTTTTTGAGATATCCCTCATTTGATGATATTAGAAAACGACATAATACTAATAAGATACGCCGATAAAGTATATATAAAAAAAGCTCAAAAAGGACAAAGCATAAGCATCAAATCAAATATTTTAAAATATGACGATATCATAGGAAAAGAAGAGGGTCTTTTTTTAAACGGCTTTTTTGTGGCGAAACCCACGCTTGAAGAGATTGTAAAATATGGGTTTAAAAGAGAAACTCAGATAGTTTATCCAAAAGATGCTTTTTATATAAGCTTAAAACTTGATATACCCTCTTGCAAGAACATCCTTGAGTTTGGTATGGGAAGCGCTGTAATGAGTGCTGTTATACTAAGCATCGCAAAAGATGGATCAAATCTTTATACGTTTGAAGAAAACCAAAAAGCTTACGACAATGCTATTAAAAACCTAAAAACCTTTGGATTTTTAGACAATAGGTTAAAAGCTACACTTGGAAACTACAGCGATTTAACATACGAAGAGAGTTGTTTTGACTGTGCTTTCGTAGACACAAAAGAACCCTGGGAATACATAGATAAACTGCACAAAGAGCTTAAGCCTGGTGCAAACGTATGTTTTTTGGTACCCACCTACAATCAAGTTTCAAGGCTTTTGGAAAGTTTAAAAGAAAAGTTTTTTGTTTATGAAATATCCGAAATACTTCTTAGAAAGTTAAAACCAAACCCAGAAAGATTAAGACCAGAAGATTTTATGCCAGCTCATACAGCCATACTGATATTTGTTAGAAATATATATCATTGATGTTAATATTTACTTATGCTAAAATATATGTATGCCAAGAAGAACGAAAAACAGAATATTAAACGAAGCGCTTAAGATATTCTCTATCAAAGGTATCAGAGAGACCACTATAAAAGACATAGCAAGAGCAGTAGGTATAACAGAAGGGGCCATATATAGGCATTTTGATAGCAAGGAACAGATTGTAAGATCTTTGTTTTTGAATAACTCCCAAGAGTTTTACAATCATCTAAACAGCGCTTTATCAAAAGCCCAAAACTTTGAAGAAGCCCTAAAAAATCTATCAGAGACATTTTTAAACTACGCTTTTACGAACTCAGAGGCTTTTAAATTTATAAATTTGTTTCATTATTTTAAGATAGATTATGAGCTAAAACTAAAAGATGGCAAGATGCCAAAAGATATTATATATGAATTTTTCAAAAGCCACCAAGAAATAGGCATAGAGCCCCAATATGCCACAGCGCTTTTCATAGGCACGCTGGAGCGTATATTCTTATTCTATGAGATGGGTTTTATAGACGACATAGAAGAAGATATACAAGAAAAAACCTATAGGCTCCTCCTTAGCATATTTAGAAAAGCATCAAAAGAGGATTTAAGTTAAAAAAGACTGGGCTTTGAATCCGCCCAGTCTAAGACAAAGCTATGCAAAAGTATATAAAGACAACACCCCGCCAAAGGCGGGAAAAATAAATTAAAATATTGTTCTTAAAGCAAGTGTCCAGTCTGTGAATGATTTTAGTTGAGCGTTGTTACCTGCTGTAGCATTCTTCAAATCAGAGTTTGGAGATACTATTTGAGCACCCAAAGATATGTTTGCATTTTCACCATCTATATAATAGTTAAAGAATATATCTGTCATAGATACTTTGCCAGTTACAAAATTGCCATTGTAGGTATAGTAATTTTTATTTTCGTCGTTTTCATATCTTAGCACGAGCGCTGGTTTACCTATACCTACATATCTATCGTATAAAAGCTGTGTTTGTAAATAATACCCTTGAGCTTCTGGTTGAGCCACTGAGCTTCCAGCCGTTACATATCCTAAATCCTTTTGGTCAAGCCATGCAGCTTGGAAGTTTGGCACAAAATCCCCAAACTTTTGTTCCCAAAGTACATCAAATGTATATGCTTTTGCTGTGGTGGAAGAGGTCTGGTTATTACATATACTGCTTGACGATATACCTGAGCAATCTATCTTTTGTTGTTGATAGGCGAAACCAAATGTCAATGTATTTTGTTTGCCAAGGAACGTATCTTCATCTACAAAACTTGGCGTGCCTTTGTATCCAAGCATTGTAGGTGTAAACTCTATCCTAAAACCATATTTTAGATTGCTATTACCGTTTTGACCTGCTTCATAGTCGTATTTACCATTACCAGCCATGAGATAGTACTTTATCATGGCATCTTTACCTATATCACCCCACAAGGTTATACCGGCATCCCGGTAAGCGTTGCCCACATCAGAACCAAGCGTAAATGGGATTGTTGGGTTCATGAAAGGTTTTATACCGCCCAAGAGTTTACCACCATCAACGTCTATCTCGCCTATGCCGGGGTTGTAGTTTTCAAGAGGTACTATGAAAGAATATAAATCGCCAAGCGATACCCTTGACCATGGGTCTACAAACAAGCCTGCCATAAGCTGGGCTTGCGGCATAAATTTAAAGTTTATAAAGGCGTCTCTTATACCAGAAAAAGCCCCCGTTTTTGGACCTATACCACCAGTATGAGCTCTTGCAGAACCATCTGGAACTAAAGCGTTGTTATCTGCAAAATCAAGGTTTGCGCCAAATTGAACTATGGGGTTAATCTGACCAGCAAAGTAGATTCTTGCGTTTTCTATGCTGAAGTTTGTACTGTTGTGGTCGTTGGTAGTAATGGCACCGTTGTTTTGAGCCCAAATAGCAAGCTTCAGACCTACGTTTGCAAACTCGTTGTCATTTGCTTTTAGCAAGATGGCATCAGCACTATAAAATGGCAACATAGCCATACCAAAAACCGAGAGTGCTAACAACAGCTTCTTTCTCATAAAAACCTCCTTCATTAAGTTGATGACAATATTTTGATACAATTTGGTATTTATAATCATTGATATAAGTCAAGAAAAATAAAAAAAGGGAGGCCATCTGGCCTCCCAAAGCAAAAAGGTTTTAAACTAAGCTGCTTTTTCTATCTTTTTTATGGGCATGAATAGTTTGTACAGGATGTCGACCATCAGCAAAAAGGCTCCGCCTAACACCATGGAATCTGGAAGTATCCTTATCCACATCCAGAAATGAACGGGCTCCAATACACTTCTAGTACGTGCATACCAGTATCCTACGTCAAAGGACTCTTTGAATTGATGAAATCCTACTACCATTGTTGGTATAGTGTATAGGCATATACCTATGGTAATAAGCCAAAATGCCAGCTTTGAGAGTTTCATATCCCATACGAATCCTTCGGCAGCTGCTCTATATTCAAGGATAAAATATATAAATGCTATAGCTATATAGCCAAATGCTCCAAGAAGGGCAACGTGAGAGTGTGCCATTACAAAATATGTACCATGTGTAAAGTAATTAACTGCAGGCTCGTTAATAAACATACCATAAAAACCTGCACCAAACCAGTTTAAAAAGGCAGACATACCAAGCCAGTAAAATGTCATGTTAAAATGAAACTTGTCTTTGTTTTGTATGTGATGATACTCTCTGTAAGCTTCCACCATTAACATCACCAAAGGCACTGGTTCAAGTGAAGATAGTATACTTCCCCACATAATCCAGAAGTTATCTTCTCCCATCCAATAGTAATGATGTCCAGTGCCTATAGTACCGGCACCTATTATTAGAAACATTTCAAAGAACATAACTGCATTGGCAAATCTTTGATTTACAAGGCCAAGCTCTACAGTTATAAAAGCCAATGTCCCAGCGGCGAACAACTCAAATGTGTTTTCCACCCAAAGATGCACTACCCACCATCTAAAATAGTCATCTATCGTATAGTTATGTATAGTGTGGGTAAATGGTAGTAAAGCTGCTATATAGAGTCCAGCGATGGCAAAAGCAGACCACATCATCACATTCAAAGATGGGGTGATTTTTTTGGCTTGTCTTATAGTGAAAAGTACTATGACAAACCATATCACGAGACCTATCAATACGCCAGTAGCCCATATCCTACCGAGTTCCAAATATTCCCGGCCTTGAGAGCCGAGCCAGAACCATAGCTTATCGTTCTGTAAATATCCTTCTGTGCCAAGATATATGCCTATTAGACCTCCCACTCCTACAACAACGAGAGCTAACCATAAAATATCTACGAGAATTGGGAGTTTAAAGTCTTTTCTACCGGAAGCCAACGGAGCTATAAACAATCCTCCGGTAAGCCATCCTATTGCTATCCACAGCACAGCTAAGTTTATGTGAAACTGTCTTGCTACGTTGAAAGGAAGTAAACTTTGCGGTATCAACCAGCTGTGTGTAGGATCGGCGTATAAGTGTGCAAGATAACCGCCAAACACGCATTGTAAAAAGAAAAAAACAGGTACTATAGGCACATACTTTAAAACTTTTTTTTGCATATTTGTAAGTGGGGCTATGTCTAAAGCTGCTACTGGTTTGGCAGCGTTTTCAAGCTTTTCAAAATATTCGTAGAAAAGAAATATTACAACAATAGACGCAACCCATGTTCCCATGAATGCTATCAAAGAAGTCCATATATCGTCAAATGTCAAACCTAATCCTATTTTTGGTTCTGGTGGCCAGTTGTTTGTATAAGTGATATTGCTGTCTGGTCTATCGGTAGTGGCAGACAACGTTGTCCAATTCACAAAATCTACTATTTTTTCAGCCTTATCCTTGGGGACGATGTGACCCAACCACGCATAACGCGGATTGCCATTTACAATAAAGTTTACTATGATATCTTTAGCTTGTTCAAAAGCTTTAGCGTATTCTGGTGTTACGGTGGTAACCGGAGATTTTAGTGTAGACATTTCTCTTAGATCGCGTTTTACTAAATAATCCACATCAACCTTTTGCTCTTTTGGAAGAGTTGCGTAAGGAGCATGATACTTCTCATTAGCGTATATATTCTCTAAAGACTGCACAAGAAGATGAAGCATCCATGCCGTATAATCTGGCCCCGTGTAGGCACCATTCCCAAGTATCGTACCATTGTCCATGAGAACAAATTCTTGAAAATAGTCCTTACCCTTTATTAGGTCATCCTTTGTGTAAAGGGTATTGTTTGTGCCTTGAACTTGAACTTGTTGCGGTATAGGTGGAACTGATTTTATCTGGTAGACGGTAAAAGCCAGAAAAATAAGAACCACCGTTATAGCAGTTCCCCATACAAGGAGCCACCATCTTTTACGCTCCTTTAATTCTACATCTTCCAAGCTTGTAGCCATAGCATTACCTCCTTAATAAATTTAGCCTACTAAAAAGGCTCTTGTTACATATACCAACAGGTAAATCACAAACACCAATGCAAAAAGATTCCTATATACCCTCGTATCACCTCCTTTATAAAGAAAAGCAAAACTTATAACAAATATTGCAAGCAGATATCCAATAAGCATAAAAAATACACTTATACCTATAGAATTCTGAAAAAGGTCACCCATACCGTTGTGGCTGAGTATAGAAAGCAAAACTATACCACTTATGCCCGACAATCCTAACGCTATCCCTACAAATTTTTTAGAGCGATCGATAAATTTCAGGGAACAATCTTTCAATCCAAGCATGTAAGATAACGATAATCCAAATACACTTCCGTTAGCCAAAAGATGCATTGCCAAAAAACTTTTCCAAATAAGCCCCATCATCATGATTAAACTATAGATAAGTTATTCATTATTTGCATTGACTGATATCAATGCATTCAACATTGAAAAAAAGAAGATAAAGAACATATGGAAAAGTTGTGAAGCATATTATAATATAATATATGAACGTTGATATAGATTTGCTAAGAAATGTTTACTTATTTAGTAAAGTCAGTGACGAAAATCTTAAAAAACTAAAAAGCATATCAAATATAAGAAATTTCAAGAAGGGCGAGATTGTGTTTTGCGAAGGAGACAAACCTGAAAACATATATATATTGTTAGATGGCTTAGTGAAAGTGTATAAGCTTACAAACAAAGGCACAGAAGTCGTAATAACGCAGTTTAAACCAGTAGCTATCATAGGCGAAGTAGCAAACTTTGAGAACATACCATATCCAGCTACCGCTGAATTCATAACAGGAGGTAAGATATTGCAAATAGATTTTGAAGCTTTTAAAAGAGAATTTATGACATCTCATGAAATATTGTTATCTATAATAAAATCCTTGTTGATGAAGATAAGAACTTTAGATTTATTTATAACTACAAATATGGTAATGAGCGCAGAGGAAAGAGTGGTAAAGATAATGATGGAATCTCCGGAAATTTTTACATCGCTAAAACATTCACAAATAGCTTCTTTACTAAATATAGCCCCAGAAACATTATCCAGAATCATCTCAAAGTTTAAACAAAATGGAGCAATACATGTAGATGAAAAACATCGCATTGTGGTAAAGGATATCGCCAAGCTTAAAGATGCTATTTATAACTTTTAATTTGTGTTATATTCCAAGGGCTTTCTTGACATCCTCACTGGCCATCTCTATACTCCAAGGTGGATTAAAAGTAAGCTCTATATCTACATCTTGCACACCATTTACACTCATCACCGATTCCTTTACCCACCCTAATATGACATCAGATATGGGGCACTGAGGCGAAGAAAGTGTCATAACAATATGGACTTTACCATTCTCTACTTTAATATTTCTAATTAGTCCAAGGCTAACAACATCAAATCCCACTTCTGGATCTATAACCTGCCTTAATGCTTCATAGATCTCTTTCTCCATAAGAGCCTCCTATTTTAAAGTCAATACATACAAGATGTTAGTCAAAAAAGAAGCTGCTCCTGCAAGTAGAAAACCACAAGCTACTATATACAAAGCTCCGATGTTAAAGATTAAGGAAATAGTAATCAAAATCACTCCAGTTGAGGAAAAAGTATAATTTAACATGGACAATGGTTTCTTAAGCATATCCAATAGCATAGGAACTTTCTTTTTACCCACGAGACGAGAAAACCTATGAAACCATACTAAAAACGGCACTATTTTGTATAGGTTTGATAATATAAACATTTGCAAAAATCCTATAAACATTAGTATTCCAAAGAATAGAGGGGAATATAGCAACATCGGTACTCCTAGGATAACGAATATATGTGAATAAAACATGCCGTTTATGTAAATATCAGCCCTCTTTTTTGGCTTATGTCTATATATTTCTAAAACTTGAATTAGATAAATGCCTATTCCAGTCAACACAATACCAAAAAATACTTCTTTTATCCATAGTAGTTTTACAGACATTACAAAACCAATGATACCAAATAACATCGTATAGAAAGCAGCCTTTAAGGGTCTATCGCTGTATTTGTGAGCCAGTGAAAACATGGGCAATAGAACTTTGCTTAATCCCATTATGCTCATAAAAATAAATCCAAAAATCATAAATGTTATATGCATAAAAGCGTAATCTACATAATCTATAGATAAAAAATTAAACCTCATGTTAAGCGCCATTACCAAGCCAATGACAGCGCCAGCACCAAGTAGTGTATGAGAAACTGTTAAAAATTTCACTTCTAGTTTGTTAGGAGAAGAACCTATAATACTCGCAAAAAAGTTAAACAAGTAAATCGCTATGCTAATAAATGTAAATAAGGCTCCCAGCGTCAGAATATCCAAATTAACGTTATAAAACCCGTATAACATAAGTATTATACCGGACTCATATATGTAAAATTGTAATTTGGCCAAAAATACAGAAAATATAGGTCTTTCTAAAGCTACAGGTAAAAGCTGAAACATTGCCCCAAAAATGGTGTTTAGCACAAATCCAAGAAAAAACATATGAGCCAAAAAGGCTATTTGGAAAGACAAGAAATATCCTTTCAAAGACTCGAAAAACTGAAATATAAGAACGAAAAATGTAGCATAGAATAAAAAAGCACTCAAGAAATATCTTAATACTATGCTAAAAGGGGTAGATAGGTTTTTAGCTAAAAAAGCACTTTGGCTCATGCTTTTAATGTAAAAACTATTTTATATTTTCCGTCGGGTAGCTCTTCCATGCTAACGTTGTATTTATCTTCTAACCTATCAAACAATCCCATAGGTTTTCTGTGATTTATCATAACAACTTTTACATTTGGTGAGTTCAAAAGCTCTAAAACTGAGAGCGCATTCACCATTGGTTCTGGTGGACCCTTCATGGATGTATCAAATTCATACACCGTATATTCACCCTCTTCGTATTTGTAAACCGGCACTGTGGTATTTGGTACTTCTACCCTTTCTTTCATAATAACCTCCTTAAATTTAAGGTAAGGATTAAGATCTAATTTTTGCTCTAAAAAGCATTGATTGTAATCAACGCAAAGATTAAATAATTTAAAATATTAAATAGTATGTTCTTTCCATTGTTTGTAAATCTAAAGGATAAAGATGTTTTGGTAGTAGGTGCAGGTATTGTAGCTTTTAGAAAAATAGAAAAGCTGATAGAGTTTAAACCTAATATAACCGTAGTAGCACCAAAGGCTATACCAGAGATATTAACGTTGCATAAAGAGGGTATTATAGATTTTAGAAAGAGAAAATTTAAGAAATCTGATTTAAGGGGGAAATTTATGGTGATAGTAGCAGCCGATGATATTTTTCTACAGAAACGTATATATAGTTATTGTGTGAAATACAATATACATTGCAATAGTGTAGATGAAAAGAATTTTTGCACGTTTCTATTTCCATCAATTATAAAACGTAGTCATCTTGTTATAGCCATCAATACGTCAGGAGAAGCTCCTTCTGTATCAAAATATATGAGAACAAAGATAGAAAAAATAATGCCAGAAAACATTGAGGAAGTTTTAAGCACTGTATCAAAGCTTAGAAGACAAAAGAATCTTTCTTCTTCCGATATAAACGATATAACAAAGAAACTTCTTGAAGAGGGTTAGATATATCTATCTTCCCACCTATAATAATCATCCTCAAAATATCTTAACCTTGTTTTCTTAAACTCTTTGGAAGAGAATAATACTTTAAACGGTATTTCATCTCCCAAAGTTTGCTGTATAGCGTATACCGTATCGTAAACCTCTTTCTCATCCTTACCATGTATCATACAAAATAGGTTGTAATGCCAAAATTCGTTGGTGGTTCTTTCATAGCAGTGGGTAACCCCTTTAAAAGAAGCCATTATTTTTCCGTATTCCTCTATCTTGTCTTCTGGCACTATCCATACGGACATACCATTTGCGTTAAATCCCGCTTTCCTATGATTTATAAGCCCGGAAAACCTCCTCATAATCCCTTGCTCCTTATATTTAGAGAGCTTTTCAATCAGGATATCTACTTCTAAATCAAGCCTATTTGCTATATCGTGAAAGGGCTTATCTACAATAGGTAAGTCATACTGTGTCTCTCTTATTATATATTTATCTATCTCATCCAATCTGCCACTAAATATTTTCGGATCTACAAAGTCTTCTCTTTTCATCATTTCCTTAGCATCTTGCATAAATCTTGTATTTATTTTAAACACTCTTTTGGTGTTCAATATTACATATTTAGCATCTGTGCCAATCTCTCTAATGAGTATTTTAATTGTTTCCTCTAATCCTATGCGTGAGTCTGGAGGTATAGCTATCGTAAACCATATGTTAAATGTATCGTTTCTAAGATAATTGTGGCTTACTCCGGGATGTTCGTTAAGAATATATACCGCCTTTTCTATATCGTTGTCTTCTACAGCAACAGCCACAAGTCCACTCTGATATCCAAGGGATTTTGTATCGTATATGGGGGCTATTTGCCTTAAAATACCTTCTTGTTTTAATGTTTTTAAAAGCTCAAAAACATTGTCTAAATCCGTGTTAAGCTGTTCGGCTATCCACTGAAAAGGGTTTTCTTGTATGGGTATATCTTGCTGGATTACATCAATTAATTTTTGTTTTAACGCTTGCATAAAGCCACCTCCATGGATCTTAATTTATCTCTCATGTTTACCACCTGACCTACTATCATCACCGCAGGGGTATTTACCTCTATACTGTTGTGTAGTAAATCTTTTAAATTGGTTATTATTATTCTTTCGTTTTGACTAAAACCATTTTCTACAAACGCAACTGGCTCATTCGGATCTCTTCCTGCATCTATAAGGTGCTTTGCTATCTCCTGTCTTGAAGAGACAGCCATTAAAAAAACAAGCGTATCTACGCCAACTATCTTATCCCAATTTATATGCTTTAGACTACCATTTTCTTTATGTCCCGTTATAACAGCGAAGGAAGATGATATCCCTCTGTAGGTAATAGGGATATACGCATGAGTAGGTAAACCAACGGCAGATGTGACTCCAGGTATAATCTCAAATTCTACATTATGCATCCTAAGAAACAACGCTTCTTCAGCACCTCTTCCAAATACAAAAGGATCGCCGCTTTTAAGCCTTGTTACATCGTATCCTAAATGTGCGTATTCCAAGATAAGATCGTTTATATTATCTTGTTCTATAGAATGAAATCCTCTTTCTTTTCCAACGCATATTTTTATTGCCTCTTTTTTCGCATAAGATAGTATATCTTTGTTTACAAGCTTGTCATACAACACAACATCAGATCGCTCAAGGGCTTTTATTGCTTTTAGAGTAAGTAGCTCAGGATCACCGGGACCAGCACCCACTAAATATACTTTACCCATGACACTCCTCCAGTCTTTCTGGTAATCTGAAGATACCTGAGGGTTGAGGTACGGTTATCTCTTTTATTATTTTAAAATCTGAAGTATCAAGGATTTTTACCCTGTTGTCGAAATAGTCAGATATATACAAAAACCTACCATCTTTTGAGAATCTCATATGCATTACCCTTCTAGCGACCTTCATATTTTTGATGAGTTTCATCTTGAAAGGATCAATAAAGCTCATGTAATCATCGTTATCTCCGCTGTAATTTACAGCTATAAGATTATCTTTCGGCGAGACTATTACAAAAACAGGATATCCAAGCAATGGGATCTTATGCTCAAGAGTCCCTTTATCTATATTTACAACGCCAATGGCCCTTTCTCCCACAAGGGGCATAAATACAAGCCCATGCCACATGGAAAATAGTCCGTAATGAGGTATTTTTAATATCGGTTTTGAAACTGTTCCGTAGTGTACAATCCTGTATTTCATATTTTCGGTATCCAATATACCAATATCATCGTTCACAAAAAAAGACACAATGTATCTATCGCCGTCTAAAATAGCATCAAACGGCATAACCCCTACATTTTTTATGACTTTCTTTTTTGAGAAGTTTTTATCATCTAATACAAGAATGGCATTTTTATCCATCAAAAGCACGAAAATAAGATGTTTGTATACTTTGATACCCACATTTCTAGAGCCTGTTTTTATGTCTTTTATCAACTTTAAATTGTGATTGAAGATAGCTACTGTATCTGGATCGTAATTTGCCACCACTATTAGATGCTTTGTTATGTAAAAATCAATAGAGCTATTGCCCGCTTTGGTCTGAGCCACAATATGATTATTTCTTGGATCTATCTTTGATAGTACTCCGTCTCTACTAATCACGTAAGCATAGCATTTTCCATATTTTACTATGGCATGGTTCATATCACCAAGATGCTTTATCTCTCCAACATATTCTCTGTTTTCTATAACACCAAGAGATCCTCTTGATCTTTCTACTACGTAATATTGGCTACCAAAAGAACTGACAAAGCTAATCAGCAATGAAACGAAAAATATCAGATAAAACATGACGGATCCTCCATGGAATAATCGTTGTAAACATTGAAGGCTCTTGCCCTAGACCCACCGTTGCATATGTTTATAAATTGACATTGTTGACATTTGCCTGTTATGTTCCTTGGATAAGCATTGAGAAACTTATAAACGGGATTTTCTTTTAGTTTATTTTCCAAATCGTTATCAGATATGTGTGCAAGCTTATAATCAAAAAACGGATCTGGCTTTATATAACCTTTGTAATCTAAATTAAGAAGTCTAACCCCAGATTGATTGCCTCCCCAATTTTTAAGATTTTCCATAAGATAATCAATATGGTTGGGGAAATGTCTTTTGAATATCTCGGTAAGGATTATAGCATCTTGTTCATTGTTTCCAGTTACTATTTCAAGGTCTGTTTCCATAGCTTTTAAGATAATAGCTTCACTTATTTTCTTATGTTCTTTTTTATCTACATAAAGACCGTTGTTTGCTCTACCGCTATTAACCAAATGGGATATGTATAGCTTCCTAACGCCTAAAGACGATGCCAGTTCAAATATATGTAAAAGCTCTGAAAAGTTTCTGTTTGTTAATGTAAATCTGATACCCACTTTTACGTTGTTTTCTAAAAGGAGCTTTATGCTACCTATTGATTTTTTATAAGCGCCATTTAAGCCTCTAAGCGTATCGTGTGTTTTTTCTTTTCCATCTATGCTTATACCAACATAATCAAAGTGTGTTTTTATGAGTTCTATATTGTCATTATCTATCAAAAGACCATTTGTAGACAAAGATACGTTTATACCATGTTCTTTTAAAAGCTCTGAAACATAGTATATATCATCGCATAACAGTGGTTCGCCACCAGATAGCACTACAAATTTTGTATTTAAATCAGATAGTTTTTTTACGATATCTTTTATATTGTTTTTATCAAAATAAGATGGTTGTTTTGCCTTCTTGGCAGAGGAATAACAAAATATACAAGACAGGTTGCACGAGTTTATGATATTCCATATTACTATCCTGCCGCTGAAAGGTTTTTTCACCTTCTTCTCTAAGGATGTCTTTATGTATTCACTAATCCGCAACATCAGTGGCTATCCCAAAAGTTTCTATTTTTAGAATATTCAATAAACATCAGCAAGGCGTCTATCTCATATTTTGACAGGTGGAACTTTGGCATAACATTTTGCTTAAATCCCAACAGCTTATATGTTTGATCTGGGTTTAGTATCTGAGCTTTTATTAAAGATATGGGTATATGCTTTGCTATATATTTAAAAGAAGGGGCAAAGGCGGTTCTAGTGGGGTGATGACATCCCCAGCAATATTGTAAATACACCTCTTCACCTAAAAGGGCTGCTTCTCTTCTGTTTGAGTACGTAACGTAGTTATATTTTCCAAGAGGATAGGATGCTGGAAAAGATTTTATAAGTTTAAGAGTCGTTGAATCAAGTATAAAAACGTTACCATTTTTTGCATAATCGCTTACATAGGCATATTTACCGTCTCCCGAAAACTGGGTGTGGATTATCCAACCTTTCTTAACTAGTTTTACATAGATGGGCTTAAAATCGGTTTTTTTTATTAGAAGTATCGTATTTGCATGTTCATCAGCCCATAGATAAGGTGTGTTTGGATTGGTTTTAACAAAAAATCCAACACCTTTTGAAGGGATCTCTTTTATCTTTTTCCATTTGTAGGCTCTCCATATGGTGATTACTGGTTTCTTTAAATCTGGGGTGGCAAAGTAAAAATTTTTATCTTTATACCAAAAGGCTGCAGAAGCAAGATGAGGCATCCCTCCAAAGGAGGTTTGATATACAATTTTTTTGGATTTTATATCAAATACTGATAGTACGTTGTGATTAAATGAAGTTCCCACTACGAAATGCTCCAACGGATCTATGAAAAAGTCTTCAAAAGCAGTAGGGACATTGTAGTATTTTAGGTTTAAAGAGCTTGTGTTGAGAAAACCCAATACACTTTTATGCATCAAACCAAACACGGCGTAAGGAGAGTTGTATAACCCATAGATAGCACTAATTTTGCCATCTATTGGAATTACGGCTTTTGGTTCTAATTTTTTGTTAAGGATTACTATTTGAGAAGGTAACCAACATGCTGATATTACCCCGTTAGAAAATAAGCTTACATTTCTTTGGTATAAGCATGCCCTTACTTTATAATCCAAGTATCCTTTTCTTATGTTGTATCTACCTATATATCCTGTCCTTGAAGGAATGTAGATAAACTTCCCATCGTTAGAAAACTTTAGCCCCCCATGGATGTCTCCAAAATTTATTTTGTTTATTACATGAGCTTTATTTAGAAACCACACCCTGTTCTTACCAGCTTCCACCAAAGCCATAAAATTTACTATTGTTCTATGCCATGGCTTTGGGTTTTGAGCGCTTAACTTATGCCATGTCTTCCTTATATCAGATAAACTCCAAGTGTTCACGGTAACGGGCGTCTTAATAAAAGCAATGAGACTTTCTATTTGTTTGTCTGTTAAATTTTTAAAAGACGGCATAAGCGTAGGAGGTATACCGTTTTTTATAATCTCAATAAGTGTGTTGTCAGATTTTGATTTTAGGAATTCAGGAATTAATGGTGGCCCGGATAGCCCCATTCTATTAATACCGTGACACTTAGCGCACTTATCTTTGTATAAATCTCCCCCCAGACTTGCTGGAGAGGAGAAGGAGGATAGCAATGGACAGCAAAGAAGCAAGCTAAGAAAAATTAACCTAATTCTCATATTAGTAGATGTCGTGTACGGTGTTATAAACGTTGAACTTACCTGTGGGGGATATTACCCATTTGCCTTTTATCACATCTTCTAATTTGAATGTGTTTGGATTGTATATCAGCATAGCCCCTTCTTTATCCCAGTCAGAAACCCACAATTCGGTGCCTTGTTTGTTAAAATCAAAATCCACAAATCTTCCTTTGAGATCCTTAGGCATGTTGAACGTATGGACGACCTTAAGGGTTCTTGTATCTATAGCGTAAAATTGTCTTTGAAGTTTTTGATCTGGATTTAGAGTTCTATCCACAAACATATAATGCACGTGTGGGTTCGTCTTGATAAACAAAGAACCACCACCTTCTCCAGGTAGTTTTATTATCTTTACTACTTTCCATGCATACTGAGGGTGATGCTTTGGATCGGTGCCTATACATGCTACTACGCCTTGCCCGATAAAAGAAGAACAATAAAGAGGACCGTACTTAGGATTGTATATGTTGGCACCTCTACCAGGATGAGGAAGTTTTGGAGTATCTATCAATTTAGCTAATTTATCTTTTTTAGCATCAAGCACAGCTATTTTATTACTGGCATTGGCAGCGGCTAAGAAGTATCGTTTTGTTGAGTTCCATCCCCCATCGTGTAAGAACGGTGCGGCATCAACCATAGTAATCTTGAGGTTTTTGAGATCTTTATAATTCACTATCCATATCTGGCCAGTTTCTTTTACGTTTACTATCCATTCGGGATGAAAGTAAGAAGCCACTATAGCTGCAACCCTTGGATCCCTTATAAACTTCCCGTTACCTACTTGATAGCCTACGGTAGATACAACCTTAAGCGGTTTCAAAGTTAATCCATCAAGGATGACAAATTGAGGTGGCCAATAGCATCCTACTATAGCATACTTATCCCTATAATCACCCTCTTTACCATGGTAAAGACTAACCTCTACAGACCTGGCATCGTAGCAGGCTTTTACCTGAGCTACTATCTTTGGGTGTTTATAGTAAAGGTCTATTAGACTGACCTTGCCATCTCTTCCTATAGAGTAAAAGTATTCTCCAAAAGCATCAGCCCTTAGTATGTGTAAAGCATGTCCGGTTTTTAATATGGCTACTGGTTTTTTGGTAGCATCATCAATTATAGCGGCTTCATTCGCCGAACGGAGCACGACACCCATATAATTTGATATATCTTTATTGGTTAACGGAGTTTTTGGTCTTTGGTTTACTGGCACTATGAGTTGCCATGTTTTTTCTATATCTGGAAGGTCAAATTCTGGGGGACTTGGTGGAGGAAGCTGTAAAAACCTCGCCATTACACTTACTTGTTCTGGTGTAAGAACACCAGATTTTCCCCAGTCTGGCATGCCTTTTGGAGACCCGTACGTAATGAATGTTTCTATGTTTTGAATACCAAGCTGTTTCATTTTGTCTGGTGTAAGAGCAGGTCCTATTGCACCAGTTCTAAGTTCACCGTGGCAACCGGCACACCTATTGAAATAGATTTGTTTTGCCATCTCGTACTCTTGCTTCGTAAGAGGCTGTGTATCCTGCTTTGCAGAATTTGGAACCGAATCTTGTGATACAGCCTCCTTACCAACGAACATGAAAGCCCCGAAAACGGCACCTAAGAGGAGAAACTTCTTTACCATAAAATTAACCTCCGATTTTTATAACAAATGATAGGAGCTAATTTTATATATATCATTGATACAAATCAATAAAAATAAATGAAATATATTTTGTTTACGTTTTCGGCTTTTAATATCAATTGATTTAAATCAATGAATATCGCTAATAAATCTCTGATAATAGACATATCATTAGATTGAAGGAGGTTTTTATGATATCAAGGCGCGATTTCCTCAAGAATGGAAGCGTGTTTTTGGCAGCGCTTTCTACGCCGGGATTTGGGAAGAAGCTTTTTGAACCTCTGGTGATAGTGGGTAATCCATTGGCATCATATCCAAATAGAGGATGGGAAAAGATATATAGAGATATATACAAACCGGATGAAACCACAGTGATTCTTTGTAATCCCAACGATACGCACGGATGTTATCTAAACGCTTATGTGAAAAACGGTATAATAACGAGGTTAGAACCAACTTATAAATATGGGGATGCAACAGATATCTATGGTATAAAAGCTTCTCATAGATGGGAGCCAAGATGTTGCAACAAAGGCCTTGCCTTGGTAAGAAGATTTTATGGGGACAGAAGGATTAGAGGACCCTTTGTAAGAAAAGGATATTATGAATGGTATAAAGCCGATTTTCCAAGGGACGAAAATGGAAAACCTCCTTCCAAATACTTTATCAACCGTGGTAAAGATGAATGGCTAAAAGTATCCTGGGAAGAAGTATCAGATATCATTGCTAAAAGCTTAATAAACATAGCCAAGACCTATTCTGGCGAAAAAGGAAAAGCTTATCTAAAGGCCCAAGGTTATCCAGAAGAGATGATAGACACGATGGCCGGAGCTGGCACTAGGACACTTAAATTTAGAGGCTCTATGCCTTGGCTTGCAGTGTTGAGATATGTTGGACTTTATAGAATGTCAAACATGATGGCATTGTTAGACTCAAATATAAGAAAAGTTGAGCCAGATAAAGCCTTGGGAGGCGTTGGATGGGATAATTACTCAGAGCATACAGATCTCCCTCCTGCTCATACGTTGGTGACAGGACAACAAACGGTGGATTTTGATCTGGTTACATGGGAGCATGCAAAACTTATAGTGCTATGGGGTATGAATCCTTATGGAACAAAAATGCCTGATTCCCATTGGTTAACAGAAGCTCAGATAAAGGGTACAAAAGTAATTGTAATATCAAACGATTTTATGGCTACCGCGAGAACGGCTGACAAAGTGGTGATTACAAGAACAGCTACCGATGGGGCGTTAGCCCTTTCAATGGCTTATGTGATAATGAAAGAAAAATTATACGATGAAAACTTTGTCAAAAGTTTTACAGATCTACCTCTCTTGGTAAGAATGGACAACGCTAAACTCTTACGAGCCTCCGATGTTATACCAAACTATATACCAAAAGCCTTAAACCAAGCGGTGGTTTATGACCCTTCTAAACAAATGCCACCTCCACCGATGAAGCAGGAAAAACAATATATCCCGATCCAATTAAGAGATCAAGATATAAACGATTTTGTGGTATGGGATGTAAAAACCAACTCTCCGAAGGTAGTTACACGGGATGAAGTAGGAAAATATTTTGATATGAGTAGTTTAGATCCAGCTCTAACTGGTGAATATGAAGTTGAGCTTGTAAATGGTGAGAAGGTGAAAGTAAAACCTAATTTCCAAGCTTATATTGAGCTTTTAGAAGAAAATTATACGCCAGAAACAGTAGAAGAGATCACAGGTGTTCCAGCGAATGTGATAAGAGAATTGGCATTAGAGATTGCGAATCACAAAGGTACCACAAAAATAACCACAGGCATGGGTGTAAACCAATACTTTCACGGAGATCTTATAGTAAGAGCTATATTCTTAGTGGCAGCCCTTACTGGTAATGTAGGTAGAGAAAGTGGTAATATAGGATCTTACGCTGGTAATTATAGATTAGCGGTATTTAATGGAGTTGGCCAATGGAATGCCGAGGATCCATTCAATATAGAGCTTGACCCATCAAAGCTTGCAAAGGTTAAATTTTACTGGAAAGGAGAATCTCAGCACTATTTTGCAGACGGTGATAGACCTCTAAAAGTTGGGGATAAAATGCTAACTGGTAAAACCCACATGCCAGTACCGACAAAGTTTATGTGGATGGCAGACAACAACTCAGGTCTTGGCAATCAAAAATGGGCATACAATGTAATGTTTAACGTCTTACCTAACGTAGAATGTGTAGTTACAAATGATTGGTGGTGGTCCTTATCCTGTGAATATTCAGATATAATCCTTGGTGTAGACGCATGGAACGAAAATAGATTTTGGGATATATCTGGATCCTGCACAAATCCATTTTTCCTCGTGTGGCCTCGCACAAAACAAAAACGTCTGTTTGATACCAAGAACGATATAGAAACGTATGCTCTTGTTGCCAAAAGGCTCAGTGAGCTTACCGGCGATAAGAGATTTAAGGAATACTGGCATTTTGTATTTGAAGAAAAACCAGAGGTATATATCCAGCGCATTATAAATGCCTCTTCTAACCTAAAAGGTTATAAGATAGAAGAAGTGGCTGCTAAAGCAGAACAAGGTATACCGTCTCTAGTGATGACAAGGTTTTATCCAAAATTTATAGGCTACGATCAGACTGTGGATGGTAAGCCTTGGTATACAAAAACCGGAAGACTGGAATTTTATAGAGAAGAAGATACATTTATCAACGTAGGGGAAAATCTTATAGTTCATAGAGAAGCTATAGATTCAACACCCTATGAACCCAATACAATAGTAATAGCCAAAAAACATCCTCTTTTAAGACCGTTAGATCCTAAGAGCTACGGATTGTCCTCTGAAGAGATGCTAAAGGATACAGAGCTAAGGCAAGCAAGAGCTGTATTTATAAGTCCAGCTACGCTAAAGGATACAAAACATCCTTTAAGGGTAAGTTTTGGAGCTACTCACATCGTTCATACACCTAAATTTAGGCATACTACACATTCCGCTACCGGAGACGTGGATATAGTTGCTTTACTGTTTGGCCCATACGGTGATATGTATAGACACGATAAAAGAACTCCTTATGTGGTAGACGCGTTTATAGAAATAAACACACATGATTTGCAAAAACTTGGTATAAATGATGGAGATTACGTATGGGTGGATGCCGATCCTCAAGATAGACCGTTTATAGGATGGCAAAATAAACCAGAAGAATATGAGGTGGCAAGACTATTGCTAAGAGTTAGAGGAAGCTTTAGCACACCGCCGGGCTTGGCAAAAGTCTGGTTCAACATGTATGGATCTTCTTATGGTAGTGTAAAAGGAACCAAGGTAAATAAAAACGGCTTAGCCGAAAATCCAGTTACCGGATATCAATCTTTTTACAGAAGAGGATCTCAGCAAAGCGTTACAAGAGGATGGCTAAACCCTACACTGATGGGAGATACTTTGGTGAGAAAAGATCTGTTTGGGCAGACATTAAATAAAGGGTTTATGCTTGATGTTTATTGTCCGACAGGGGCTCCAAGGGAGGGGTTTGCAAAGATAACAAAAGCTGAAAACGGCGGAATAGGTAATGTAGGTTTGTGGAGACCTTTATCCATAGGCTTTAGACCGCAAAATCCAAACAAATATTTCAAGAAGTATCTTGAAGCAGGTTATGTAATCTTTGTATGAGTCTAAAGGAGGTTTGAGCTATGCCTAAAGTTTACAATTGGCAACTTAATAGAGAAGTAGAGTATCTGTATGATGGAGCAAAACCAAAAAGGCAGTTTGCCATGATAATGAATATCAACAAATGTATTGGATGCCAGACATGTACTATGGCTTGTAAAACTACTTGGAGTGTGGGTAGGGGCCAAGAATATATGCTGTGGAACAATGTAGAAACAAAACCGCACGGTTTTTATCCACTGGGATGGGATGTTCATCTTATGGAGGAGCTTGATAAGGCCGGTGTTAAACAAGAATGGGAAAATGGGACATATAAAGGGAAAACGATAATAGAGGCTGCTCCTTCCGGAGAAAGAACGCTTGGATGGTTGCCTGAAGATCTTGATTGGGCAAACCCAAACATCGGTGAAGATGAAACTACGGAGCCTGTAGACATAGGTACAATTGTAGAAAAATTCCCAAGCCCTATATGGATGTTTTATTTACCTAGGATATGCAATCATTGTTCTTATCCCGCTTGTTTAGCAGCATGTCCAAGAAAAGCTATATACAAAAGACAAGAAGACGGGATAGTCCTCATAGACCCAGAAAGATGCGAAGGGTATCAGGAATGCGTGAGAGCCTGCCCTTACAAAAAATCTATGTTCAATCAAGTAGTCGGAATCTCACAGAAATGCATAGGGTGTTTCCCAAAAGTAGAGCAAGGACTGATGACCCAATGTGTCACCACATGCATAGGACACGTAAGGATAATGGGTTTTGTAAATGAACCAGATCATATGGTAGAGGATAATCCAATAGATTTTTTAGTGCACGTTAAAAAAGTAGCGCTACCACTCTATCCACAAACGGGTATGCAACCAAACGTATATTATATCCCGCCTATTACGGTACCGCTTAAATACCTTAGGCAAATGTTTGGCCCAGGTGCTGACCACGCTGTGGAAACTTATAAGAGAATGCGAGAAGGCAAAGAACCAGAACTACAGGCTTTACTGCTGCTGTTTGGTGCCACAGAATATATACCCCATAAGTTTAAAGTAGAAGATGGATTTGTATCGGCGTTTGATGAAAACGGTAAGGAACTTGTAAGAGTACCTCTTACAGAACCAATAATAGAAAGACCTGCTTACGATCCAAAGCTTGGTGTTACAAGGCAAGATATATCATGAGGAGGTGTAATATGAATCGCTATCTTTTGTTTAGTTTATTGATTTTTACTTCAATGAGCTTATCTTTTGGCCAAGAGCTAATTTCAAAATCCGTTGAAGGTGAAATACCTTTAAATCCCATGGCAGATATATGGAACAAAGCACCATCTACAACAATTCAGCTATCTGGCCAGGCTATTGTGGCTCCAATGGATCTAAACCCAGCTACCAAATCTATTACAGTTAAAAGCATACATAACAGCAAATATATAGCATTCTTGCTATCCTGGAGCGATCCTCATCCTAGTACGTTTAGGGTAAATGATAAGTTTTCGGATGCTATAGCTTTAGAGGTTCCACTAAAACCTGATAACACTACGCCTATTACGATGGGAGGTAACGGCAAAGAAGTTGTGATACTTCAATGGGCAGCGTATAGACAATACAATATCACCAAAGGCTTTGCCGATATTCCTAAAATAGAACCCTACTATTACACTGGATACATCTACCCACAGGCTAAACCACCTTATGCCTATCCAAAAGATTGGAACAACAAGTATGCACAGGATTATGTTGGTGGTAAAGTACCTTATTGGAAGAATACGAGAGATACAAGCGTAATAGAATTTATAGCGGACGGTTATACCACAACTACTTGGAGAAAGCACCAAGAGGCTAAAGGTGTAGGTGTATATAAAAATGGCAAATGGTATGTAGAAATAATAAGACCTTTTAACATAAAGGGTGCTTTGAATCCAGAGTGGGGACCGAACTCTAAAACGTTTATAGATTTTGCAGTTTGGCAAGGCTATGCAAAAGAAAGAGATTCCAGGAAGGCTATAAGTTATGCGTGGATTCCACTTATAATAGAGGGTAAGTGATATGGAGAACGATGTTATATTAGAAATGAGCAAAGCTTTCGTTTTGAGCTATATCTCAAGGGCTTTTACTTATCCTACAGAAGATCTTATAAATACGCTAATAGAGGCTGTAGATGATCTTAAAGCGTGTTTAAAAGTGATAAATGTAGATTTTGATGTTGTCGAGCTTGAACGTGTCGTGAAAAGTTCAAATGTGAGCGATTTGCAACAGGATTATGAGAATATGTTTTTGTTGGCTTTAAAAGCCCCAATATCAGAAACGGCTTATGAACTTGATAAAACTTCTCGAAGAGCTTATGAAATGGCTGATATTTGTGGATTTTATAAAGCTTTTGGGACAGAAACTCAAACTGGAATAGAACCAGATAGCTTACCCACAGAATTGGAGTTTTTATCTATTTTGTTGCAAAAGAAGATTTTAACAGATGATATGGAAAATAAGCAAATATGTGATAAGGCTTATAAAGATTTTCTAAAAGATCATGTCGGAAGATGGTATGAGCTATTTTGTATGTTGGTAAACCAAAATGGAACTACAGCTTTCTATAAAATCATGGCAAACCTAACAAAAAAGATATTGGATAAAGAAACATCTGGTCTTAAAATACAAAAGCTATACGATTACAAAGAGGAAACACTCATTGGAAGTACTTGGAACTGTATAAAGTAACTAAAATTCCTATAGAAGCTTCCTGGAAAACCTATCAAAAAACTTACAAACATTTTTTAAATATACTATAATTAAAAGATGATGTTTCTTTGGCTTTTAAGCATAAATAGAAAGCGGAATATTTAAAGATAAGGAGTATAATATGAGTATAGAAAAAATAGAGTTTTTATTTTTCCAAGGATGCCCAAACTCTGAACCCACATATAAAAATCTAATGGAGGCTTTGAAAGAGCTAAACATAAATATACCCGTAAAGAGTATAGATGTGAAAGATTTGGAAATCGCTCAAAAAGTTAAGTTTATGGGCTCACCGTCTATATATGTAAACGGCATAGATATATATACAGACAAAACACCAGACCAGATATCATACTCTTGTAGGACTTTCAATATAAATGGTAATATAAGCGGTATTATACCAAAAGAGTTTATAAAAGAAAAACTGAAAGCTTTTTAATAACTCACACATATTTTATTTTAAATAATAGATTATAATAAAAGGAGGTTTTTTATGAGCTTTTTAGAAAATTTAATGACTCAAGTTAAAGGAGCTTTGAATGATGCTTTGGATAAAGCTTCAGAACCAGGAAGAACTGCAAGACAAGTCATAAGGGATTTGGAAGAGCAGATAGAAAAAGCCAATACCAGTATGGTAAACGTAATAGCCGAGTACGAGCTCTTAAAACAGAAAAAAGCTCAATATGACGAAGAGGCAAACGACTGGCACGAAAAAGCCAAGAAAGCACTTCAAGCAAACAGAGAAGATTTGGCAAAAAAAGCTTTAGAGCAAGAACAAGAAGCCAAAAAGCAATCTGAAGTTTATCAAAAACAAATTGATGCTTTAGAACCATCTATAAACGAGTTAAAAGCCAAAATACAAGAACTAAAAAACAAAAAACAAGAATTAGAATCAAAAGCAGATATGCTAGGTACAAGGTACGAAGTGGCAAAAGCCCAAGAAAAGGCTTCAGAGATCACCACGGGCATAGGTGATTCTCACGCTAAAGAAAAGCTTGACTCTGTTGAAGAAAAAGTCCTAAAAGAAGAGGCAAAGGCAAAAGCTATGAAAAACATAGAAGATGAACAAACTGGAACGGATATAGAAAAAGAATTTGAAAACCTTGACAAAAAAAGCACAGTAGACGATAGCTTAGAAGCTCTTAAAAAAGAAATGGGACTAAAATGATAGGACAAATCGTTATACTTGTTATCGTATTGGCAATAGGTATCATTGTATGGAAGTTAATGAACCTTCTCATGTTTGGGGCATTTTTGTTTGCAGTGTTTTTGGCTTTTAGTATAGGAAGAAAAAGGCTTCATACATGAAAAAATATATACTTTTATTGCTGGTGATATTTAGCTTAGGTTTTTTTAGTTTAGGTTTTTCGCAGGTATTGCCAAAACCCTCTGATATAGCCAAAGAAGTTCAAGCTGGGCACTATCAAAAAGCAGAAGAGCTTTTAAAAGAGGTGTTGCAAAAAGACCCAAACTCCGCAAAAGCCCATTATATGCTATCTCAAGTTTACTACATTGAAGGAAAATACAACAAAGCTCTAAATGAGTTAAACATAGCTAAAAAACTTGACCCTTCAGAGTCATTTGCCCATAAAGGTTATTTAAAAAATTACGAAAGGGATTTGGAAAAATCGGTGAAAGTCAAAAAGGGTACTTTTGGAGGTGCTATGATATTTTTCTTAATAGGTGGGCTGTTGGTGGCGGGGGCTGTATTTTTGTACATGTCAAACAAACTTACAAACAAAAGCAATCAAGATATAAAGACAAAGCTTATGCAAGAGCTTACGTTATATCTTGAGAATGTTGAAAAAGTAAAGACAAAACTCTCTATAGATCTGGTATCCTTAAAAGACGATGATCCAGCCAAAAAAGATTTATCACAAAGATTGGATGAGTTAAGCGAGATAAGGCAAAAAATGTTAGAGCTTTTAGAAAAGCTAAAAAACAATCAAATACCAGATATACAAGGAGCTTACGTTTATTTTGAAAATCTCAAAGACAAGCTAAAAGAAGTGGCTACAGGGGTCAAAAACACCTATGAAAACCATGATGATTTGAAAAACCTTCAAAATACAAATACCCAGCAAAACTATCAAAACCAGCAACCTATGGGGCCTGGTATGATGGGCGGTGGGATGTCTTTTATGGACTTGCTTGGCATGATGACTATGGGCTCTTTGATGGGCTCTATATTTAGCGGTGGCTTTGGAGGAGGCTTTGGCATGGGTTCCAACTATTACAACGAACCGCCCATAGATAACACCCAAGACATAACAAACCAAGATACAGACAACAACGTAGATTTTAATGGCGGAAACGATTGGGGTTCTGATGGAGATATAGATACAAATCAAGATGATTCTTGGAGTTAAATATGGAAAAGTTTATATACCATGATCCAAGATCTGATTTTGATATAGTAGCTATAAACATCTTTTTAAAAGGCGGGACTATAGATGAACCTATAAAGGGCCTTACAAACATCACCACATCACTAATGGGTAAAAAAACCACTTCTAAAACATCACAAGAGATAAACGAGATTTTTGAATCTGTAGGCGGGTTTCTAAGATTTAAAACCTACGGAGATTTTATAAATATATCGATAGCCACAAAAAAACATGTGCTAAAAGACGCCACAAAAACACTTAAAGAAGTACTAACAGATAGCATATTTGAAGAAGATGCATTAGAAATAGAAAAACAACACGCATTATCTACTATAAAATCAAGAAGAGAAAGGCCTTTTGATTTTGCTTTTGATAATTTAAGAAAAATACTTTACAAAAATACTCCCTATGAGATATCAAGCTTAGGCACTGAGGAGAGTGTTAAAAGTATATCCCTTGAAGATGTTAAAAAAAGATACGCCGATATATTAACCCAAGAACCTATAATAAGCGTAGTAGGAGATAACTTAGAAAATGAAGATATTGAAACTATAAAACGCATATCTGATGTTTTTTCTAAAAGCCAAGAAACAAAGCCTATAAATGTATGTCCTAAAGTAGATAGCTCCGATGTGCTTGATATAGAAAGAGGCGGAACCCAAGCTAGCGTTATGTGTGGATACGATGCTCCTTTGCCAATAGATAAAAATGAGTATTTTGCTTTTAAAGTGTTAAACGCAATCCTTGGAAACGGTATGAGCTCTATACTTTTTAAGATTTTAAGAGAAGAAAAAGGTTATGCGTATGCGGTAAATAGCTCTATTTCTACAAATATTTATTGCTCTAAAATGATAGCTTACATAGGAACATCTGTAGAAAAATCTCAAAGCGCTTTGGAAGACCTTAACACCATCATCAAAAACCTTGAAATAGATGAAGAGGATATAACGCTTGCAAAACAAAAGCTAATAGGTAATTTTTCTTTGGAGCATCAAACGAGGTTTAGCAAATCTTACACTATGGGATATTATGAGCTTATAGGGCTTGGTAAAGATGCAGTTTTTGATTACGAAAATCTTGTAAACAAAGTCTCCAAAGAAGATATAGAGCATGTTTATAAAACATATATAAATCATCACAAGTGCGTAGTGGTTAAATAGTGAAAAAAGACTCAAGGATTTACAAATATATAAAATCAGTTATTACCAATAAAAAATATCTTACCACAGAAGATATTATGCTTATGCTTGAAAAATATTATCATCTTCCTATAAAGATTCCAGGCGTTTTTTACAAATACAAAAAATTGATAAAAGACATAAGACAAGAGGTTTACAAAGAACGAAGAAAGAATAAAATTAAAGATACCAAAAAGGATAGGAGTAAGGAAGATGAAAGAATATGACATAGTTATATTTGGAGCCGGGTCTGGTGGTTATGAGGCTATGCTCCATGCTAAAAGATACGGTATGCACGTTGCTATGATAGATATATCCGAAAAAACCTTGGGTGGCAATTGCCTAAATAGAGGCTGTATACCGTCAAAATATATGAGATTTGGTGCTAAACTAAGAGAGCATCTTTCAAGAGGTATAAAATACGGTATCAAGATAAATAGCCAAGATATAGACTGGCCTGCTTTTAAAGAGCATAGGGACAACGCCGTCAGCGATATAAGGGAAAGTTTCAAAGCTTATGCTAAAAGCTTAAAAATAGATATATACTATGGAAAAGGTAGATTTAAAGACAACAATACCATAGAAACCACAAAAGAAGATGTAATAAAAGGCAAATATATACTTCTTTCTACTGGTTCTTCTGTGGTTAGCATACTTCACTACGACAAAACAAAGTTTAAAATATACAACACGGATACCATCTGGGGTATCACAGAAAAACCAAAATCAGTTCTCATAGTAGGGGCTGGTGTAGTGGGTGTGGAATTTGCATATATATTTAGAATGTATGATATAGATGTATATTTGGTAGATATTTCAAAAAGAATAATACCCTCAGAATCAGAAGATAGCGCTTCTTATCTTAGTAAAAAGCTTAAAAGCTTAGGTGTAAAGATATTTACTTCAAACACCATAGAAAATCTTATAGAAGAAGATGGTAAAAGAAAAGCTATTTTAAAAGACGGCACTATCATAGAATACGATATTATATTGGAAGCTGTTGGAAGGGCTCCAAACACAAAAGACATAGGTATAGAAAATACAGATATAGCTCTTACAGAAAAAGGATATGTAAAAATAGATGAATACGCCAAAACATCTGTAAACCATATATACGCCTGTGGTGATGTGACATCGCCTTTGATGCTTGCCCATAAATCTATGTACGAAGGAAGAACAGCTGTAGCCCATATAAACAACGATGCAGAAAAATTAGATTATAAGCTTGTGCCAAAGATTATATACTCAGCTTATGAAATTGCATCTTTTGGTATAAATATAGATCAAGCAGAAGATATGGATCTGGATTATGAAGTAGGTACAGCCACCTTTGCTAAAAATCCAAAAGCTATTATAGACGATGAAGCTGAAGGATACTCAAAGGTAATATACGATGCCAACACAAAAGAGATTTTAGGAGCAGAAATACTAGGACCTCAAGCTGGAGAGCTAATTCATCAAGTGGTACACATAGTAAAAGCTGGAAAAGATGTAGAGTTTTTATCAAGATGCATGTACACTCATCCTTCTTTATCTGAAACTGTTGTTATGTCTTCTCAGAAAAAACTTTTATGAGGCTTTTAAGATGGAACAGCTTTTAGAAAAAGCCCTTATACTTCAAGAGGCACTACCTTTTATAAGAGATTTTTACGGTAAGATTTTTGTAGTAAAATACGGCGGGGCTGCCATGGAAGAAGATGAGCTAAAGCATTCTTTTGCAAAGGATATAGCCCTTCTTAGGTACGTAGGTATAAAGGTAGTGCTTGTGCATGGGGGTGGTAAAGACATTACAAACATGTTAAATAAGCTAAACATACAAACAGAATTTATAAACGGCATAAGAAAAACCGATAAAGAATCTCTGGACGTGGCAAGGATGGTGCTCATAGGAAAACTAAACAAAGATATAGTATCTATGCTAAACAAAGAAATGTCAAACATGCATGGGGCTATAGGACTCTCTGGTATAGACGCAAATCTTTTGATATGTACAAAGTATTATCAAGACGGCGAAGATATAGGATATGTGGGAAAAGTAAAAACTGTAAATACAAAACTTATAAGGGAGCTTATACAGATGGACTATACCCCTGTTATAGCACCAATAGGCATAGACCCAGAATCAAATCAAATGTACAATGTAAATGCCGATATGGCAGCTACAGAAATCGCCTGTGAGCTTGGAGCTGAAAAACTCATATTTTTGACAGATACAGATGGTATTTTAGATAAAAGCGGTAAAACTATATCTTCTATACATAAATCCCAATACAAAGAGCTTATAGAAGATGGTACTATTACAAAAGGTATGATACCCAAAATAAACTCTGCCATAGATGCTATTTTAAGAGGCGTTAGAAAAGTCCATATAATAAACGGTAAAATAAAACACTCCATACTTATAGAAGTATTTACAAAAGAAGGTATAGGCACTGAAATATCCCTATGAAAGTCCTATCTTTTGTAGGATATCACAACAGCGGAAAAACCACCTTGATAGAGTATATTATCAAAAGCTTCCAAGACAAATACAAAATAGCCTACATAAAACACGACCCCAAAGGCCATGCCACCTTTGATAAAGAAGGTTCAGATAGCAACAAAATATTTAATATAAACCATCAAAGTGCTATCTTATCAAAAGACACGTTTGTTTTATACCAAAAGCCAAAAACCATAGAAGAAGCTATAAATTTCTTCAAAGATTACGATTTGATAATATTAGAAGGTTTTAAGTATATGGATTTTCCAAAGATAAAAGTAGGTGTTTTGGAAGAAGACATCCCCAATGTGATATACGAATACGATGGTGATAAAGGAAAACTGATGGAGTTTATAAAAGATTATGTTAGAAGAGCTTAAGCTTCCAGAAGATCATCCTTTTAGTCTTTTGTTAGACCTTGTGGAAGAGGGAAAAATAGACCCTTGGAGCATAGATATAGCAAACCTTGCCCAGCTTTACATAGAAAAGATTAAAAATATGGAATTCCAGGATATGAGGATACCAGCAAACGCCCTTTCTGCTGCCACATTTTTATTTAAAAAAAAGCTTGAGATACTATTTCCAAAACCAAAAATACACCGTCAAAGACTCACGCTAAAAGAGCTTGTGCAAATGTACGATGAATCCCAACCAGAAGACAAAAAAGAAGACCCCACACCGGCTTTTACAAAAGAAAGGAAGAAATACACCATCACAAAAGAAAGAAAAAAAACCTTCACAAGAAAACGTATAATACCCTTGCACAAATCCATACTAAAAGATGTACTGGAAGAGCTAAAAACTACATTAGAAGAAAGAAAAAAAGTGTATTTTTCAGATATACTTATAGAAGATAAAGCCAAAGTACAGTTTACAGCCCTAATGTTCATACAATACGATAAATATGCAGAAGTTTATCAAGAAAATCATTACGGGGATATACTTATAAAAAAATACTAACTTTAGAAGTCTATAAGTTTTAATACTTGATTTAGGTCTGGTGGTACTTCTATAGGACTTTGAGCGGATTTCATAGCGGTATCTGGGTCTTTTAAGCCAGAACCCGTCAAAGTGCAGACTACCACATCGCCTTCTTTAAAAATCCCTTCTTTGGCGCTTTTAATAAAGCCTGCTACAGATGCAGCGGAAGCTGGTTCACAAAAAACCCCTTCACAAGAAGCCACAAGGTTGTAAGCGTAAAGTATCTCATCATCGGTAACCGCATCGATTTTACCGTTTGATTCTTTGGCTGCTTGGATGGCATTTCTCCAGCTGTAAGGATTGCCTATTTTTATAGCGGTGGCTATGGTTTGAGGGTTTTTTATAGGATAACCTTTTACTATAGGAGCCGATCCTTCTGCCTGATAACCCATCATAATGGGAAGTTTTTTTGATTTTCCTATAGCATGATACTCTTTATAACCTTTCCAATAGGCTGTTATGTTACCAGCGTTTCCAACGGGTATAAAATGATAAGTTGGAGCATCCCCTAAAGCATCCACTATTTCAAAGGCAGCGGTTTTTTGACCCTCTATCCGATAAGGGTTTACAGAATTTACCACTTCTACTGGTAATATCTCACCTATTTTTCTTACTATAAATAAAGCATCGTCAAAATTTCCAAGAAGCGCTATTACCTTGGCCCCGTATATGATAGCTTGGGATAGTTTACCAAGAGCTACAGCACCTTTTGGAAGTACCACAAAAGCTTTCATACCAGCTCTTGCAGCGTAAGCAGCAGCCGAAGCTGAGGTATTGCCAGTGGATGCACATATAACGGCTCTTTTACCAGATTCGGCGGCTTTTGATATAGCCATTGTCATACCTCTATCCTTAAAAGAACCTGTGGGGTTTAGGCCTTCAAACTTAAAATAAAGCTCCACCCCTACTTTTAGCATGTCTGGTATTCTTTGAGCTTTTATAAGAGGAGTGTTGCCTTCGTAAAGGGTGATGATAGGAGTTTTCTCAGAAACTGGTAGATATTCTCTATATGCGTGTATTAGTCCTTTCCAATATCCCATATCAAATTATTTTATCATACTATTGGATACAATCATAGCTTTTGTATAAACACTATCATCCTTTCTTTGGTTTTGTCCCTTCTATAGCTTGGAATTTCATTGTTGCATATACTACATGTTTCATATACTAAAAGCTCAATACTTGGATTTAAAGATTTTAGTTGATATACCGCTTCTTTTTGTGTATCAAAAAAGAGCTTGTTATTAACAACTTTTAAGCTTTTAAAATAATCTTGAAACTCAAAACCTACCTCATAACAACACTCTTTGGCAGAAGGTCCTACAAATGCGAAATAAGGTTTTTCCGAAAAGCTTTCAAACAGTAAAAAAGCATTTTTTAGTATGCCGTTGTAAAGTCCTCTCCACCCAGCATGGATAGCTCCCACAAAGTTTTTGGATTTTAAAATGATAGGCACGCAGTCGGCCGTTTTTATGCCTATTTGAAAGTTTATCTTATCGGTGATGATGCCATCGGCTTCTACGTTTTCAGCATCATCGTTTATATAAACTACAAGGTTTGAATGGATTTGTTTTGGTAAAAATACCCCTTGTGGGTTTTTTGTTATACCTATCTTAAAATCTTCAAACTCACCATAAAAAAGCATTAAGCTAAAGCTTCTTCAAAAACAACGCTTTGTTGATCCATGTTAGAAGCACAGCATCCACCGCAAGAAGCACATTTTTTAAGGGCTATCTCATAGCCATCTGGCAAAAGATCCAAAATATTTACATTTATCTTGCTATCTTCAGAAACCAAAAGGACTAAGTTGGTTAGAGGATCTATGTGGCTTATGGTATACTCCTTACCATCTAAGCATATGTTAGAACCTTCTGGAGGGAGGATATATTTGATAGCGTAGTTTATCTTCTCAAAAGACATGCAGCAAACAAGTTTACCACATGGACCTGTAAACTTTGAAGGGGACATGGGAAGGTTTTGCATCTGTATATCTCTTAAGTTTACAGATTCAAACACATCTATAAAGCTTGAACAGCAGGTTTTGCAACCACACATTCCAACAGCACCAAGCATCTGAACGGCATCTCTGGTGCCTATTTGCCTCATCTCAATCCGTTTTTTTAGGGTTTTTGCCAAATCTTTTACCAATTGCCTAAAATCTATCCTTGAATCAGCGGTGTAATAGAAAAATGACTTAACATCATCAATAGGTATATAGGCTTTTATGAGCTTTAAAGAAAGATTGTGCTGACGAGAAAGCTCTTTGGCAATTTTGATGTGTTGCTGAGAGAGATTTTTAAGATGGTTCATCTTATGGATATCTTGTCTTGTGGCTTTTCTTATAAAATAAGAAGGTTTTACATCGTAAAGCTTTGAAGAATAGCCTATTATTTTGGCTATATCTGTGTAATCGTCTTTATTTACAATCACATAATAATCTTTTGGGAGGTTTTGGATGTTGTCTGCTCCTTCCAGAAGACCTATTTTGTTTGTATCTATGTATCTTATGTATGTATATTTCATAAGCCATCTCCTATCCTAAAATATTATCCTAAAATATGCTCTATCATCGCCATACGCACAAATACACCGTTTTCTATCTGGTTTGCTATCAAAGATTTATTCTTGTATAGCACTTCACCATCTATATCTAAATTCCTATTTACAGGACCAGGGTGCATCAAAAACCCTTTTATCTTATTATACCTTTCTTTTGTTATACCATACATATCAAAATAACTTTCTAAATTGTAAGACTCTTTGTGTCTTTCTTTTTGAATGCGTAGAGCTATCACATGATGAGCCCATTCTATAGCTATATCTAAATCTGTAAATACCTTATCCATAAAAGGATAGTCTTTTGGTATAAAACTTGGATATCCACAAACGCCAACATTGGCACCTTCAAGCTTGAAAAGATAAGCCCCAGACCTAAATACTCTACTGTGGTAAACATCTCCCACATAAAGGATGTTTTTGTTTTTTAAGGTATCTGTTTTTTCTAAAAGCGTAAAAACATCCAAAAGCCCCTGAGAAGGGTGCTCATGGGTGCTATCTCCAGCATTTATAAGGCTTATATTTAGGTTTATCAAATCTTCGTAATCAAACAAAATATCGGATATCCTGAAAATGACCAGATCTATGCCAATCTTTTTAAAAGATAAAAGTGTATCAAAAAAACTTTCACCCTTTACAGCCGATGAAAAATTGCTTTGTATATAGTAAGTCTCACAACCCAAATTTTTTGCTGCTTTTTCAAAAGAAAGCCTTGTTCTTGTGGATGGTTCTTCAAAAAAAAGAGCACAGGATGCTTTGTAAGTGGGATATATCCTTTTTTCCTTAAACTCTTTAGCCCTATTTAATATAGTTTTGTATGTATCTTTTATGTTTTGGGCTTCTATTATATAGTTCATGTTAGCCTCTTTCTGTTTCGTAAGGCCAATTTAATATACCACCTATCATATTAAAAGCCTCAAAACCAAGTTGTCTCAAAGCGTAAGTGGCAAAAGCGCTTCTGTTTCCACTTCTACACATTACAACATACTTTTTGTCCTTGTCAAGCTCTTTAAACTTAAACCTAAGATCATCCACCGGTATTAGCACACTACCCGGCACTCTTACCTGTCTATACTCTTGAGGTGTCCTTACATCCAAAAGTACAGCGCTTGGATCTGATTCCAATATCTTCTTAGCCTCTTCTGGCGAAATCTCTGGTATATTAAACATCTATATCAAACCTCCAATTTCAAATATTATAATATACCAAAAGCCACAATAAATCAATCTGATAAATAAAATATTTTAAACCAAAATATGCAAATTTTATAGGTTTTCAAGGTTAAACTAAATCCATCAGGTATAAATCTTTAATTAGTAAATATAAACTTTTTTAAAATGAGAAACATAAGTAATAATTATTATTAATTAATATCTGTTATAAATTACAATAAAAGTAAATATACATTTACATGAAATATATAAATTTTATATTTTTTTTATAATTTAAGAGTAGAATGAAGTTATAGTGAACTTTAAAGGAGGTAGTTATGGATGGCAAAAAGTTGAAAAAACGGATGGCTTACGGGGCTTTGGGCCTTCTCTCGTTGGCGGTATTTGCGCCAAAATCAAGCTTTGCGATACCATCTTTCGCGAGGCAGACAGGACTTGCTTGTGATGTATGCCATACAGTATTTCCACACCTTACTCCATTTGGTAGAGAGTTTAAACTCCACGGCTACACCTACGATTACTCAGCTCTTATAAAAATGGTAAGAGAAGCTGCCAAAAAAAGAGCTGCAGAAGAGGGCGGTATGCCAGATCTTGTAATAAACAAGATACCTATGATATCTCTTAGAATAGCTGGTATGTGGGCAAACCAAGACGGTGGTTCTATGGTTGGTCACGGTAAAGTAACCGATGGCCAAGGTGCATTCTCACAACCATCGGGATATCCAAACAAGGATACATTTAATCTTGTCAAATCAGCCTCTTTATATGTAGCTGGTGAGATAACACCTCATCTTGGTGCATGGGTAGAAATAAGTGGATGGGATGATAACGGTGATTCTGCAACATTGGCAGGGTATAATGCAATATTTAATGGTGGTGATCATACTATTGATAACAAAAATTTTACTTACGGAATAAGCTTTGAAAACATGGTAGGATTTGACGATGTAGGCCAAACTGGTCCCGGAAACTGGGGCATAACAGACACTATGAATCCTTTATCCACACACGGTACACTTTTTGATCCATTTGGCGGTCCAAATGTAGAAGGTGCCGAAGCTTACGCCATGCTTGGAGATTTTACACACGGTGGTATATATGGCAACATAGGATTGTATGCTCCATCAGCAAACATGGATTCAGCTTCGCCGTATGATGGCAATAATGGACAAACTCCACCAGTTGCAACCGTAGGTAATCTTCCTGCAAGCACCAGCTACACCTGGCAAGGAGCAAAACATGTTGATACTTATGTAAATGTAGAGTATTGGCTACCAGGGTTTAAAAACATATATTCTATGATTGGTGCTTTTGGATATTTTGGCCAGGAAAAGATGGAAGGAGGCACAAATCCTTATGAATATAGCGATAATGTAAATGATTATGGCTTGGAAGCTCAGGCTCAGTATATAGGTGGTAAAAACCTTGTGGAGTTTTTTGGTGAAGTGCAAAAACAACACGATAGTGAATTTTACGGTAATGATTGGTGGAGGCCTAATATATCGTATTCTACAAACGGCACTTCTGTAAATAGAACTGGTATAGCGTTAAAAGCCGATTATTACTACGATAGAACATACGGTGTATATGCAAAGTATATGTACGCTAATTCTGGCACAGTTCAAGACTTAGATTATTCAGGTTATATATTAGGTGTATCCTGGTATCCATGGCAAAACGTAAACGTCAGAGTTGAACGTATGATGTGGTCTAAATACCATCCAGGACAAGCACATTATGGAAGCCCTGGAGATAGACCATCCGCATCTGATTTTGATGTAACAGCTGTAAAAGTAGAGTATCTATTTTAACGTTACAAGGGCTCTCAAAAGAGAGCCCTTTGTCTTTTCATAGCTTTATCCTCCTTGTAAAAGCCTCCCAAAACATATAAACATAATGGGCCGGCTTTTTTATTTTTTTATATCTATCCAAATAAATAAATCGGATAAGTAAGATAATTTTTTAGGATTTTAATATAAAGATTATAAACCCCCAAAAAGGGGGTATAGAGGTTATCAGTGAAGAGATAAGATAAATCTGGCAAGCTCTTCAGCTTGGGCTTGGGTGACGTTTTGAGGTGGCATAGGCACTGAACCCCATATGCCAGAATTTCCGTTTTTAATCATTTTTGCAAGGTATGGTACGTCTTTTAGGTTGTGGTGATATTTGGCTGCCACATCTTTCCAAGCAGGTCCTACTACTTTGTGGTCAATGGCATGACATGCAAAACATCCCTTTTCCTGAGCCAACGCTTGTGGGCTTATCGCCATTGCCGTTCCAGCACTTACAAGTACGCCACAACTCATTAGCGTAGCTAAAGCCAATCTTACGTTTACGATACCTTTCATAGGCACCTCCTTTAAATCAAATATATAATTATTTTATACCAAAATCATGAAAAAATGATGAAGATTTTAGAGAACGCATATGTAAATATTTATATATCATATTATAATTAGCATGTCATATATCATTTATAATTTAGTCAATTAACATTTATAAATTCACTTTAATATATAATATATAGTATAGGAGGTTTTTTATTATGAAAAAAATATTAGCTATATCGTTTATTGTAGGATTAGGATCTTTGATAAGCTCATGCGCCAGCACAGACATGCAAGGTTTAGAATCAAGTGGATTTTTGTATCCTCACTCACAATCTAAATATATCATGGGAGCCCCAGCAAAAGCGTATAGCCCCAATAAAACCGAAATGGCTTCAACAACAAAACCCACATCCATAAAACCCACTTCCATAAATCCAAATGCTATAAAAAATACTCCAGTAAGCACCTCAGAAACACCTGCCGTTCATTTAAAAAGAGAAACCGTTATTATAAATGCACCTTATCAAAGGGTATTTCAAGAGCTTATAAAGTTTTGCTCTTTGAACAACTATCATATACTAAAACAAAGCTATAAAGAGGGTCTTATAAAGTGTGATATCACTACAAATACAGCGCAGTTTTACGAAAATCAAACACCAAAAGAAATATCAAAGTTTGTCTTAAATGCACCTTCTTTGGGTGGTTTGGCAGCTTGGACACTCACTATGGATATGTTTGTAACACCCGGCAACAACAAAACGATGATAGAGTTTGTACCAAAATATTATGCAGTTAGTATGAATTCAAAAGGTAAACTTGTCTTGACATCAAACGGATATTTTGAAAATAGCGCCATAAGTTTTATAAATCAAGATTTGAAAAATTTCCCTTAAGTTTATAAGCTTTTAGAAAAAGCTAAATTCCGATATACTAAAAACGTTGCTATGCTATACTATTAAAACCTTGGAAGCTAATCTTGTTGTCGATGAGTCTAAAAAATCAAAAGATATTTTAAAGGCGGTGCTTAATGTCGCCACACCGGTGATTATCTCAAATTTACTTTACACCGTTGAAACGCTTGTATCGCTTCTTTTGGTGTCTCATCTTGGCAAAAGCGCTATAGCCGGTGTTGGTTATTCGATATCCATGATGTGGTTTGTTTATTCGTTGATGGCTCTAACTTACAACGGTACATCTATTATGGTGTCCCACAGAGTAGGGGCTGGTAAGCCGTTTTTTGATGTATTTTTAAGCGGTATGGTTTTATCGCTTTTACTATCAATACCAATTGCTCTTTTTGGCACAAAGTTTATACCAGAGCTTATGCTTTTGTTTGGGGCTAAAAAAGATATAGCAAACATAGCCACGATATACTTAAAACCCATATTTTTGGCAGCTTTTATACAGTTTGCCACAGAGGTGTTTTACGCTACATACAGCGGTATGGGTCAAACAAAATTTCCCTTTAAAGTATCTGTAATTATGAATATAACCAATATAACAAGCTCTTACGTCCTTATAAACGGAAAACTTGGTTTTAGGGCTTTTGGTATAGAAGGTGCTGCTTTTGGTATTGTGATATCTGAAGTGGTTGGATTTTTAATATACACTTATGTACTCTTTGTTGATAAACCTTTTGGTAAACTTTCTTTTAAAAGCCTAAAAACTATTTTAGAGATGTTAAAACTTGGGATACCTGTTACAGTAGATAGGGGTCTTACAAGTTTGTCCTTCAATCTTTTTGTAGGGTTTGTAGCAAGATTTGGTAATACCATTTTGGCAGCCTATCAAATAGGCCTTAGATTAGAAAGCATATCTTTTATGATAGGTTATGCTTTAAGTATATCGGCAAGTGTGTTGACTGGACAAAATTTTGGAGCTGGCAACATAAAAGGGGCTTTTAGAGGAGCTAAGGTAATAGCAAATTTTAGCGCTTTGGCAATGGGTATAGTTGGTCTTATAGTTGTTGTTTTATCAAAATACATGGCTATGATATTTACAAGCGATAAAAATATTATCCATTATGCCGAAATATATCTTATTATGGTAGGTTTAACACAAGTGTTTTTGTCTTATAGTTTTGTGCTTTCTGGTGCTATAAAAGGCTTAGGCAAAACTTACATACCTATGTTTGTGAATATACTATCTTTTTGGATTTTCAGGATAATACCTATACTTATTATGTTAAAATATATCTTTAATCCTTATATCCCGTGGGTGTTTATGAGTGTTGAAACCGTAGCAAGGGCTATATGTTTTTTGATGGTATTTAAGATTTTAGAAAAAAATATGCTTGAGGTAAGATATGGATAGTATTCAAAATATAAATACAGAGCTTACAAATTTGAGGCTAAAAGTAGAAGAACAAAAGAAAACCATAGAAGAAAAAGATAAAGCCATCGAAACGTTGGATAGAGAGTTGGTAAAGTGTAAAACCGAATACGAGCTTTTAGAAAAAAGGAGCAAAGAAATAAAACAAGAGCTTGATTCTATTACAAAAATAATTGAAGATATAAAAGCAGTGATAGAATCAAAAGACAAATATATAAAATCTTTGGAAGAAGAAAAGAAAAGGCTTACCGTACTAAACATCGGTCTTTTTATAGCTCTTTTGGTGTTGATGGCTATTTTGATAGCCTTCACTTTAAAAGCATGAACTCGATGGATCATAAAAGCCTTATAGTTATACCAGCTCGTATAAAATCCACAAGACTTAAAGATAAACCCCTTCTAAATATATGTGGTAAACCCCTTATAAGATGGGTGGTCGAAAATCTCAAAAAAACAGGGTTTGACATACTCCTTACATCAGACAGCAAAGAGGTTTACAGCGTAGTAAAAGACCTCGATATAAACTTTGTAAAAACAAAAGAAGATTTGCCTTCTGGAAGCGATAGGGTTTATGAGGCTTCAAAAGATTTTGATGTAGATTTTATTATCAACCATCAAGGGGATGAAATATTTTCATACAAAGAGGATATAGAAGCTCTTCTTAAAAGCCTACAAAACGCTCCTGTTTCAAGCTTATACACAAAGCTTGATGTAGACTCACCAGCCAATGTAAAGCTTGTGCTTGATAAAGACTCAAACGCCCTTTATTTTTCAAGAGCTTTGATACCTTACAAAAGAAACGATATAACATCTATTTATCCACTCAAACATATAGGTATCTATGCTTTTAGAAAGAACATATTAGAAACGTTTGTAAAATTACCCCAAAGCACGTTAGAACAAATAGAAGGCTTGGAACAGCTAAGACTCTTAGAAAACAATATACCCATAAAAATGATTTATACAAAAAACTTTTACCATGGGATAGATGTAGAAGAAGATATAAATATTGTAAAGGGGATATTAGAGCGTTTCAACGTGTTTCGGAAGGAGGTTGAAAAATGCTAAAGCACAATAGAGCGTTTCAACGTGTTTCGGAAGGAGGTTGAAAAATGCTAAAGCACAATAGAGCGTTTCAATGCATTCAAGAGCTAAAGAACAGACAATGACACTAAGGAGAAGAGAAAAATGCAAAAGCACACTATGCAAAGTTATGTAATATGGGGGAGAAATCCAGTTATGGAAGCCCTTGTAGCTGGTCAATCTATGGAAAAAATACTTATAGCGCATGATTCAAAAGCACCAAAAGAGCTTTTAGACCTTGCCAAACAAAAGGGCATAAAAGTCCAGATCGCACCGAGACAAAAGTTAGAAGAGCTTGCCAATTCCAAAAAAACCCAAGGTGTAATAGCGATATTAAGCCCCATAAACTATGTGCCAGAAGAAGAGCTTTTTAAAAGCACTCTGAAACAAAAAAGCTTTTTCGCCGTGCTTGATCACATCACAGACCCACAAAATGTTGGTTCTATAGCAAGAAGCGTTGAGGTGTTTGGAGGTATAGGGCTTTTGATACCAAAAGACAGAAGCGCTCCTATAAACGCAACCGTTGTAAAAGCCTCTTCCGGAGCTATTTTTCATCTTAAGATCTCAAAAACCCCAAGCATCAGTAAGGCTATTAAGGCTTTTAAAGAGATGGGCGGATGGGTTTACGCCCTTGAAAAAGGCGGAAAAGATATAACAAATACAGAGTTTTTGTATCCTATGTGTATAGTGCTTGGTTCTGAAGGCGAAGGCGTATCAAAAAATGTATTAGAGCATGCCGATGTTAGGGTATCTATACCCATGAAAGGCAAAGTAACATCTCTTAATGTAAGTGCAGCTGGAGCTATATGCTTTTGGGAGATGGCAAAATCTCAGATGAGTTCAGGCACATCAAAAAAATAATGTCCGATATAAGCTCTAAGATAGCTCTCCAACGAGCCTATGGGGGCTATATTTTGAGGGGCTCTTTGATCATATAAAGGGCTTGATGCAAAATATCTCAATACAAAAGATATGTTGTTTGCCAAATGAGATGCTTTTTTTATATCCATATTGGCGAGTGTTTCTATCCTTACAAGACCCGTCATGTTGTCGTTTAGTGTAGTGTACCAAGTGTAATAAAAATATTTAGCTTGATCTGTGTAGTGTATAATAGGGCTTCTTTGGTAAGCTTTTATATCGTAGATGATGTCAAGATGCTCTTTTGTAAAATACTTTTTATGAGATTTTATAAGCCCAAATATAAGCCTATCCTCAAGCTCGGTTTGGTTTATAACAAATGGTAAGCTACCATCCCATACAACAATCTTTGTATCTGAGTTTTTCATATAATCAATAAGGCTTTCGTATTCTAAGTTTTTTAGCTGTTTATCTTGAAGCTCTTGACATATATTGTAAAAAGCGTTTCCAATTTTAATATAATCTTTTTCTATATTTTTATCTGGTATTGCTATTTTCTTGGTTTTTATGCTTTTAAAAGCATCAAAATCATTAAAAACACCGTATTTTATCTCACATATACCACTTGCTAAACTAAAAAGCTTAAACCTCACTTTTTCCTTGGTATCAAAAATATCCCCATCAATCCTTTGAATACCATCTAAAAAAGCGATCTTGTCAAAAGATACGGCTTCCTCTTTTATATCTATTAAACACCATTCTGAAAAAGATTTTTCAATGTGTTCTTCTATACTTTGGGCTGTCTCCTCCCATTGGGCTTCATCCAACATTCCTTCTTCCCACTGAGAGCTTAGCATATATAAAATCTTATCACAATTTTTATCACAATCTGAATTTGTTTATAATGGCTTTGGAACTATCCACTATACTTTTCACAAAATCGGCTTTGTTTTTGATATTTAGTATTTTTGAGGTGTTTTGTTCCGAAGAGGCTTTCATATTAAATACAGCATTTACTATCGCATTTAAAGCCACGTTTTGCTGTTCTATAGCTTTCGCTATCTGGCTTATAAGGGTATACATGGTTTCAAAACCGCTTATTATCGTTTGAAATTCTTCTGTAGATTCTTTGGCAGCGTCTACTGTTTCTTGTATGGATCTTAGTACATCGTTTACCATAACGCTTATTTCCGAAGCCACCTCTTGGGTGTTGTTGGCTAATTTTCTCACCTCATCGGCTACCACTGCAAATCCTCTTCCTTGTTCACCAGCACGGGCAGCCTCTATTGCAGCGTTTAAGGCTAAAAGATTTGTTTGTTCTGAGATATCTATTATCTTTTCTATAAAATCAGCTATACTTTTTCCAGATTTCATAATCTTTGAGGATACATCGTTTAGTTTTTCTATCTTTTCTTTACTGGAAGATATGGAATCATTCATAGATTTTGTAGAGTTATCAAGTTTTTCTGTGCTGTTTGATATATCTTTTAAAGTGGCAGAGAATTCTTCTATCATGGATGAGATAGAGCTTATCTCTTGGTTTTGAATAGATATGTTTTCTGTTATATCTTTTATATCATTTTGGAAAGAATCTACTTGGTCGGCTATTTTGTTAAAGCTCTCTACGGAAGCTTTTAGGCTTTTAGAAAGATCATCAACGGCTTTGTTTAGATTATTTTTAATATCCTCAAACTCTCCAGAGAAATCTGAGGATATCCTGTATCTTAAATCGCTGTTTGACAAAGATTTTGCCAATTCAAAAAGCTCACCAAAAATAGTGCTTAGTATATTTACTAAATTTCTATAAGAGGTTATTATGCTACCTATTTCATCTTTGAGGTTAACATTTTTCAATGCTTCAAGAGCTCCTGAAGAATCAGAAAAATCGCCATTAGACAAATGTGTTATAGAAGTGTCCATTTTAGAAAAAACATAAATATATTTTGAAAAGAACCTACTCATTATAAAAAATACCAAAACTATTACAATCAAATAGATCGATGAAATAATGGCACTCAAGAAAAGACCTACATCTCTAAATTTGTTCATATCCAATTTTAAAGTTATGGCTCCCAACACCGTGCCTTGTTTAACCTGATGACACTGCAAACAGTTTATACCTTTGTAAGGTTTTGCTATATAAGGTATTGTGATTCTAAAAAAGACGTTTTTTAAATTTTCGTCAAAAACATACATCGGCTTTCCCGTTTTAAGCACTTTTTCATCTATATTGTCTCTTGGATTTTCGTTTTTAAAGCCGGGTCCAAACTGCTTATTTACAGCTTCTCCTCTTATTACATAAACATCTTTTATACCTTTTATGTATTTTACTTCTTTTAGTATAAACTCTCTATTTGCCATAGTTCCGTTTAGCATCTCAGAGTTTAAACCTATCCTTACGGTGTTTGCAGCTATGTTGGCAGTTTGTTTTGCAGCTTTTATAGATAGTGCTCTAGTGTTGTAAAGTAAAGCCCCTGTGCTAACTATCCATAAAAAAAGAAGCGCTAAGACTATCCTTATGTTTACTTTCGCTTTAAATTTCATATAAATATTTTAGATCAAAAATGGATAATTATCAATGACAATTTATTTCAATAAATCCAATATCATATTTTGAAGGTTTTTCTCTTTTTGACAGATTATACATAAGCTTTGATTATCTTCTTTTGTATAAAATACTTTACCGCAATTTTCACATATATGTTTGTGAGATATGGATATCGGTTCATAATCTTTTGTATATTTAGAAGGGATGATGGCTTTTTTCAAAGTTAGAGGTCTTGAAGGATGGCTTAAACCGCAAGCGTATTCACACAAACCACATGCTATACAAAGCCCATGAGAAAAGTTTATAAAAGCGTTTTCTATCTTTATAGCTTTTTGGGGACATATGGCCTCGCAAGCTCCGCAAAGATCGCAACCTTCAGATATTTCTATGTGGCCAAACTTCCCTTCAAAAGGTATCTTGTTAGAACATAGCTCTTCTTTGTTTAATACTGAAAATTCTTCTTTTTGTTTGCTTTTAAAAGAAGTATGTCTAAACTTTGGCTTATAATCTTCTTCCGCAAAAGAAGGTATATTGCCTATTCTAAAGACTTTTGATAGGTATATAGCTTTTGAGATTAAACTTTTAATATCTTTTGAAAAGCCATAAACACAGCTCTCACAAGGGCTTATATCAAAATAAATCCTTTTGTCTTTTGATATATTTAAAATGTCTTTTTCGTTTAAATTTGCTATACATGGCAGTATAACCTCGGCTTTATTTGATCTTACACACCCTATACATATTTCTTTAGCTTCAAAATCCTTTATAGCCCCTACATAATCTATTTCAACGCTTATAGCCTCAGTAGGACAAACAAAAGAGCATGCACCGCAAAGGGTGCATGAAGAGGCTTCTACGGAGAATGTATTTAAATCTATTGCCTTTGTGGGGCATATACTCTCACAAAGATTGCACTCTTTTTGCGGTTTTATAGTGTTTACACAGCGCTTCTCATCAAGAGTCAAAGGCGCATTTAGCTCTAAAAGCCCAAAAACATTTACCATGGGTATGTGTAATATCCAAACTTTAGTATGTAAAACCTAAGTAAAAATCCGCCCATCAAAACGAGTAAAGAAGCCAGGATTACCAAAGATTTTGAATGTTTTTTGATGGCGTAAATTTCAAGCAAAAACGGCACCAAAAGTCCAAGTATTACAAAAAAGCCCATGAAACCAACAGAAGAAAGCATTTTAGAGATTATATATTTACCAGCAGCACTTGATATAAATAGGTAGTTAAAGAAAGCGGATATAATAATAATCTCTAACGCAAGCAAAGCTATATCAAGTTTTTCACTTTCATGAGATATATGAGATGGAGATACCAGCATAAAATAAGCTGTAGCAGTAGAAAGAGCAGATACCATAAAAAGTACTGGTAAGCCAGGGTTTGACCAAAGGTAAATAGCTGGTGCAGTAGAAAGTAAAAGCCCAGTATAAACAGCCGTTAAAAGCCCCATAACACCGCTTATATACCCAAGTTTATCCACCAAAGAAGGGTTTAGGTTTTTGAGCTTTTGAGAAAAAGGAAAGTTAATATGAGCTGATACAAGCGAAAGTCCCCAAATGGCACCTGTGATAGTGTATATCATAATAAAGGATGCACCCCAAAATATCCAGCTGGTAGGATGGATCCATACAAAAAATGCAAACCAAGGTTTGAGCATGTGTATAAGCAAAAATATACCACCAAAGTTTACAAGACCTATACCAAGAAGTGTAGAAAGCCCAAATAGCACCGGGTTATTTTCTTTTTTTATAAGGTAAAAATAAGAAGACAAAGCACCCATGGCACCACCAAGCCCACCTAAAAATAGATAAACAGCTATCATCCATCCCCAAGACGTCTGATGCACAAAGTGCTGATAATTACCAAAATACATAGTAAGTCCGTCCATGTTTTACCTCCTTTTAAATAGTTTGTTTGTAAGGTGGTTCATCAAGATGATGAGAGACAACGCCTATTGGTGTTTCTTTTGAGGTTACATAAAACACCTTTGGCTCTGTACCAAGCTGAGGACTTAGTGGTATAGCCTTACCTTCTAATACAAGCCTAGATACATAAGAATCTACATTTAAATCTCCAAACATACGGCAGTTGGTAGGACATGTTTCCACACACGCTGGTTCTAAACCTTCTTTTAGTCTATGATAACACCATGTGCATTTGTCTATATGAGGTGTGGTATGCCTTGCCTCTTCACCGTATAGCTTTTCACATTCATCTACATCATCGGATTCATAAGGATATCTAGCTCCGTAAGGACAAGCTATCACACAAGCCTCACAACCTATACATCTTTCGTGGTTTACAAGCACAATACCCTCTTCGGTTTTATAAGTAGCACCAGTAGGACAAGCATAATAGCAAGGAGTGTTTTGGCACTGCATACAAAGATGCGGGAAAAATACGCGTTTTGCCTCTGGAAACTCACCTATTTCTATTTGTTCTACTTTTGTTCTCCACTTTTCTGACCAATAAGGCGTTTGATTTTCTTGGGCGCAAGCTGCCATACACGCATTGCATCCTACACAAGAGCTTAAATCCACCACAAACACCCATTTTGGTATAACTTTTTCCATAAAAGCCTCCTAAAACATTTAAGCCTTCACAACTTTTACAGTAAATTCGTTTGCTCTATATCCACCTATAACCGGTTCTGGTCTATAGGGTATCAGATCATTTAACGGAGTTCCCAAACCACCACCGTATGTTAACTTTTTAGAAGATGCTCCAAAAGCCCCTGGTATAAATATCGTATCTGGTCTTATTAGTTTTGTGAGATGAGCTTTACCTTTTACTTTTAAATTGGGATACATAACATTTGTCACCAAAATATCATCGCCTTCTTTTATGCCAAGAGACTTAGCCTTTTTATCGTTAATCCATATACCATAATAAACACCTTCTCTCCACTTTCCTATGCTTACTAATATAGGGTTGTCTACCGTAGCAGCGCAAGTATGAGATTGTATTGGTACTTTACCATGTGTTATAAAAAATTCGTTTTCTTCAAGCTTTACATCTTCTGGGGCCATATCACCTTTCCATTTTGGTGGTATGTATGCTATCAAAGGATCGTAATTTGGCTTATAGCCAAACATGTTTTGAAGTGTGGCAAATACATTTGAATAGATTTCCATGCGTCCACTTGGAGTAGGCACTGGTTGATGCCATGGCACAGAGTATTTAGCCATAAGCTCTTCTCTATCCATCACCGTTATCACGCCTTTTTTGGATATCTCTTCTTCCAACTCTTGTACTGTTTTTGATACACCTTTATATTCTTTTAGCTCAGGAGCTACTTTGTTTTTAAGCTGAAGCTCTCTTATAGCTGGTATTATGGTGCCGTATTTGTTCCAAGATTCTTCGCATTTTTGATTGAGCTCTTTTTTATCCCACTTCCAGTACTGATAAAGCTCTGCCATCGTATCAAGCCAAGGTACATTCATGGCTTTTGATAGCATGTACATAAAATCTAAAGCGTGCATTTCATCACCGTCTTTTGGCATAGCGGCTTCTCTTGTGCCAAAACTATAATCGTGAGATGTATTTATATCAAAAATGATATCTTTTTTTAGTATATAAGGAATATCTGGGAATATGACATCTGCATAGAGCATGGTATCTGAAGGCATAGTATCAAAACCCACCACCAAATCAAGATTTGTTAAAAATTCTTTCCATCTTTGAGTTTCCACATCACCTCTTACTAAGTTAAGGGCGTATACGAAAGCTGCTTTTAGCTGATAAGGCTGGCCTTTCCAAAAAACCTCTTTCTTGGTGGATTCATAAAAACCGTTATCTGTAATAAAAGGAAATACCGTTGCTTCTTTGCCTTTGGAAAGCTCAGTTTGCAAATAAGCCCATTGGATAGATGGATATCCATGTGTCCAAGCTTTTGGATTAAAAAAGTATTTAAAGCCAACATCCAATACCCTAAGCATGCCGGGTATATCTACATCTGGATATCCTTTTACAGGAATGGTGATCTTATTTCCATTTTTCTTGGTAAACTCAAAAAAGTCATTTATAAGCATCTTATAAGCTCCGCCTGTAACCCAAGTACCTGGTTTATCGTATCCACTTGTTATAGCCTGTATGATAGCCAAGGTTTTCCTTAGTTGAATGGTGTTTTCATATCTAGAGTCGTAAATTCCTGGTTCTATTATGGCTGGTTTCATAGTGGCAAACTCTATAGCTATTCTTCTTATGGTAGATGCTGGTACATCGGTTATCTTAGAAGCCCATTCTGGTGTAAAGTTTTGGGTATAATCCATAAGATACTCAAATACAGTTTTTACGCTTTTACCATTTACATTGAGATTTTTTGTAAAAAGAGCTGGTTTTAGCCCTTTGTTGTCTTTAGATATTTTGTTTGTATTGTAAAAGCCAAATACTTTCTGGACAGAGTTTGAAAGTTCATCGTAAACGTACCAAGCCTCCACAGCTCCGTCTTTATCTACATCAGACAACAGTTGCAGATTTCCTTTTTCATCTTTATAAGCCAAAAAAGGAGCGTTTGTAAAAAATCTAAGGGTTTCTTCATCGTAAAGTACTTTTCCATCTTTTTGGTCTCTTAAGATCACATGAAGCATAGCCAAAGCAAAGGCGTTGTCGGTTATAAGCCAAAAAAGGAGCGTTTGTAAAAAATCTAAGGGTTTCTTCATCGTAAAGTACTTTTCCATCTTTTTGGTCTCTTAAGATCACATGAAGCATAGCCAAAGCAAAGGCGTTGTCGGTGCCTGGTCTTATGGGGATCCATTCATCCGCTTTGGCAGCAAGCTCCGATGCTCTTGGATCTAATACCACCACTTTAGCACCGTTTTTAATGCCTGCTCCAAACCTATGAGCTCTTCCAGTGGAAATACCGGCCAAAGAGCCGTTGCTTCTTACTGCCAATATATATCTTGCTCTATCGTAATCACACACCACCTCATCGTGGGTGTTATAATTGCCAAACACAGTATGAAGACCCAAATGCTCAGAACCAACACAATGCTGTATCGGAGAGCCATAAAGCGTTGGGATTTGAGCAGCTACCACAAAAGGAAGCAAATAAGTACCATAAAAAGCACATCCTTGCCATCCTCCCATAAGAGCCATTTCATAAGGTTTTATATCTTTTAACTTGTTCATCATGTAATTAAAAGCTTCTTGCCAAGAAGCTTCTCTAAATTTCCATTCACCTCTTTTAGAGCCTTCAATTCTTATAAGGGGTTTTTTAATGCGGTCTTTGTCATATATGTAAGATATACCACTTTGACCCCTAGCGCAGGCAACGCCTCTATTGTAAGGATGATGTATATTGCCCTCTATCTTCATAAGTCTATTTGGTTTACCGGAGATAGAAGCTACCCTTACTTGTATACCACAGGCATTTGCGCAAAAATTACATATGTTTGGTTTATAAGCGTATTGGATGTTTTTTGTTTGAATTGCCTTGGCTTGTTCTGGGGTTAGCAACTTTTTACCAACCAGTGTAGCAGCACCAGTTGCAGCCATTCCTTTTAGAAATCCACGCCTTGTAATGCTCATAGCGAACCTCCAAGTTAATACTAACTAATTTACTATCCAATAATATAATGACACCATTTTAATAAAAAGTCAATATGTTTGTTTAAAGATAACGCCCAACAAATATTTTTATAAAAATTTTATATTTTAAGATAAAAGGACATCTTTTTCTATAATAGGATGCACAAAACCTTTTAAAGAGGCTTTGTATCTTATTAAATCTCTAACGATGGTGGAGCTTATATGTATGTGCTCTTGGCTTGGCATCATAAAAAGTGTTTCAAGATCGCCCAGTATATAATTACTCATCGATATTTGAAGCTCGTACTCAAAATCCGTAAAAAGTCTCACGCCTCTTATCACAAGCTTTATATCTTTTGATTTGGCATATTCAACCAGCGTAGTATCAAAAATCTCTACATAGACATTTTTTAAATTTTCGGCTTTTAGTATTTTGTCAAAAAGATTTTTCCTAAAATCGGCTTCAAACATTGGGTTCTTGTGAGGATTTTTCGCTATGGCTATAAATACCTCATCGAATATACAAGAGGCTCTTTTTACTATATCAAAGTGTCCTAAATGAGGTGGATCGAAAGTCCCTGGATATATAACGTGACTCAACTATTAAGCAGCTCCCTTATCAAAGTGGCAGGTTTCACCTCTTTAGGACATGCGTTGTTACATTTGTTGCAAGAAAGACAGTGAAGTATAAGGCTATCTTTTGCTTCTAAAAGCCTAATAGAATGATCTTTATCCCTTGGGTCTGTAAAAAGTTTATACATCTTTGCAAAAAACAACGGTCCAGCATAATCTTTATCTAACACCTCTGGACAAAAGCTCTGACAAGCATAGCAAAGTATACAATCAGAAGCCTCTTCAAGTTTTTTACTAATTTCTTGGTCTATGGTTATATTTTCTTCCAAAGGATTTATCCAAGCTTCGTAGGATTTCATCCTATCTGAAAATGGTTTTGTGTCCACCACAAGATCTTTCAATGCCTCTACGTTGTTTAGTGGTTCTAACAACACTGGTTTTTCATCTAAGGCGTAGGGAAGGGCTTGTTCTTTGCATATTAGCTTAGGAAAACCGTTCACGTTCACAGCGCAAGTACCGCATATACCAGCTCCGCAGAAGTGCCTAAAAGCCAAAGAAGGGTCCAAATACTCTTTTATGTACTTTAAAGCGCCTAAAAGCGTCATACCATCTTTGTAGGGCACTTCAAAATTATCAAAGATCTCTTGTCTTTTTATACTAATGATAAGCTTCATTTCTCTAAATATGTGTTTACTATATACTCTCTTCTCATGACGTTTGTTTGGATTAGCTCCCAGAGCACATCGAGCCTTTTAAACCAAAAGTTGTTTATAGGCTTTTTAGAAGCCAAAACTATACCAAACTGTCCATGCATAGCATAGCTACCAAATATAGGTTTCATATAATTATAAATATATGTCTCGATACCAGCTGGGTTTATGTTCATTTGTTGGTTGTTTCCAGTGTTAAGTGTCAAAACTGGAGCAGGTCCCATAATCTGCACTATATCCCCAGGAAAAAGGATGGTAGAGTTTCCGTAGGTATAGCCAAAACCAGCTTTTTTTAAAGCTATTTCCAATCCTCTCACGCTTACTTTGTTTATGCTAAACTGATAATCCCCATCTTCCACAGCCCAGTCTAAGCCTTTTCTTACTTTTATATAAGGTCTGTCTTTGTTTGGAAATGTAAATATGGCTATCCCATCTTCTTCCAAAAGCTCTTTTGCCGCCTCAAAAAATTCATAAGGATACTCTAAGTTTCCTATTATGTTTTCTAAAATCATAATACCAAAAGATCCCCATTTTTGTTTTAGGCTTTTGATATATTGATGATCAATAGTTTTTGCTGTATCTATCTTGATATTTTTTAAAATCTTACCGACTGCTTTTGTTTGAGTTTCAGAGCGCTCTACTCCATATACATCTAAGTTTAGAAGTTCGTGGGCTACAGCCAAAAGCCTACCGCTGTTAAAACCTATATCAAGCATTTTTTTGCCTTTTAGAGCAGGTTCTATATCCAACAAAGCTCTTATAGTAGGGTAGGTGTATATGGTATATATATTTGAAATACCAAGCTTTTCTTTGTTATCAAGCTCATCAATCTGCTGTGTATCTTTTGTATCGTAAAAAGGTTGAATCTGTTGGGAATTTGGGTAGTCTTCTTTCAACAGATCATCCAGGGTTTTTTTGGCTTTTCTTGGCAAAGAGAATATAGAACCACAAACGCTACATTCCCAAAGTCTATATCCCCAGGAGATCTCCACTTCTTCAAAAAATACATTTTTTTCCTTACAAATGGGACACTCATCTGGTATATCTTTATCTTTGTTCTCTATGTAGTAAACGAGGGTTTTAAACTTTTCCACCACTTCTTCTACATTTATGTTGTCAAAACAAGGGCTGTAAAACTTTTGTTTTATCTGAGCTTCCTGACAAGGCCCTGCCACAGCGTGCATTATACAAGGAGCAGAACACGTATTTCCCAAGTATTTTGCATACACTGGCTGAGATGTGGTATAACTCATTTTTGGAAAATGTTGGGCTTCCGGGGCGACACCACCGGATATTACCACGCATGGTTTTTTAAGTGCCGCTGCTATATGAGGCACTACTGTATCGGCAGATATAACACCGTCTACTTCCTGAATAGCCGCCACAAGGTATTGAGGCTTTTCCATGTAAGGAGAGAGATTTTCTACATCCATCATATAAAGTTCTTTTGAAATATCTACAGCCGGAGCTTCCCATTTAGGATGGGCTGTTATAAATACGTATTCATCTTTCATTTTTTCTATAACCTTGGATACCAAGTAAGGAGGAAGCGTTCTGTGAATAGAGGATGCTACCATATGAGCCATCAGTATCTTTTTGCCGGGGTTTTCATCCCTTACTTTTTGTATTATAGGCTTCATGTACTCTATGGCCTCGTCTTTTGGTACCACCACAGGGTCTTTATCTTTTATGTCAAACTGTCTTAACTTTGCAGCCCAAAAATCCACCAAGTTCATGTAGTTGTAAAAATAAGAGCCCACATATTCATAACAATCTGCATAATAATCTGCTTCTTTAAACTTGGTATAAGAAACAGGCGTATACACAAACTCATCTACGTAAGGGTTTCCCTCTAAAAGGTTATAGCCTGGTCTTGTTTCCATTATTATATAGCTTTTAGGATACTTAATTTTTAGATGTTTTAAGATAGGGGTAAACATCAAAGAGTCACCAAGAGCAAACAAGTTCAATATCAACAAACTTTTCCCATTTAAATCTTCTCCGTAATACTCTTTTGGTAGTTCTGGAACTTTGGTTTGTTCATAGTTATCTCTTGGAAGCTGAGCCATTAGGTCTCTTGCTATGACGTATCTGCTTTTTTCCATGAATGTGTGAAAATCTGCCCCACCGGCGTAAGGTTGTTTAAATGTTCTTTTTACTCTGATTATCTCCATAGACTATCCCATCCTTTTTAGGTATCTTATAAATTCTACGTTCATAAGGGATGAGGCTACATTGTATATCACAGGTGTTACGCCTCTTCTGGTAAGATCGTAAAGCTTTTCTGGAGATATGCCAAGAAGCACACCGGGATCTGGCATTACTGCACCTTCTATAAGAAACTTTTCATCTTCGTCTATTTTTAGCTCCAAATCTGTTTGTCTTAGGATTTTAAGATCGTGCATTTCTTTGATGAGATTTGCCGCTACTTCAAAATCCTGATAAAAACCCATAGCCATCTGGGATATTCTTTGAAGATGAGGTGTTTCTTCCCCCAACACGTTTATAAATTCCATTTCTTCACACTCGGTAGCCTCTTCTGGCATCTTGTCGTAAAATATCACGATGTTGTTGGTGGTCTTATCCCTTAGGGCTCCAAAAGGATAAAAATCAAGAACCCTTGGCTTGTGGTCCAATTTCCACTTACCATCTTTTGTAAGATAGTGGTTTAGGTCTCCACCGAGCACTGCAAAAGCTGCAAATACCCCTTCGTGATGAGCAAACACTATAGGGTAAAGTGCCGCCAAATAAACCAACTCAGACATGCCAACGGGAACTATGGTAAAGTCCCTACTAAAAGAGTAGTTTTTTGGCATGCAAATTTCCAAAGGTTTGTCTTCCATCTTGTTTATGGCTTTTGGATAATTGTAAATCCCTAACATGAAAGTATTATATCATACTATATATCAAAATCTTTTAAAACTTTCTCAAGGATGCCCTCTTTTTGAAGCAAGTACTCTATGGCTTCTCTCAGAGCTCCGTCTCCACCTTGTTTTTTGGTAATGTATGTACAAAAGCCCTTCACAAACTCATGTGCGTTTGATGGGGCAAAACTAATCCCAACTCGTTTTAAAAGAGGTATGTCAACCACATCGTCTCCCATATAACAAATTTCATGATCTTCTAAATCAAAGTCTTTTTTTATTTTGTTGTAAATCTCAAGCTTTTTGTGGTTTCCAGTGTATATAATATTTATACTTAATTCTTTAAGTCTATTTATAAGAGCCTCAGAATGCCTTCCAGATATAACACCAAACTTAACGCCGACGCTTTGAAGCAGTTTAATGCCAAGCCCATCCATCACGTTAAAAGCTTTTATCTCCTCGCCGTTTTTTGTATAATAGAGCTTTCCATCAGTCAATACCCCATCGATATCCGATAAGAACAGTTTTATTTTCATACTAAAAGCCTAAAAAAGACCCGCCACTTTCTTAAGCTCATTTATCTCATCTCTTAACTTAGCAGCCTTTTCAAACTCCCATTTTTTTGAAGCTTCCCACATCATCTTTTCTAACTTGTTTAGGCGTTCCACAAGGTCTTTTTCGGTTTTTATACCTTTTGGTATCGATTCTGGGACTTTGATATAATCAAGGTCTTCCAGACTAAGAAGCTCTTTCACAGGTTTTACGATGGATTTTGGTGTGATGCCGTGTTCTTCGTTGTATTGTCTTTGGATTTCCCTTCTTCTGTTGGTTTCTTCTATGGCTCTTTTCATAGATTCGGTAATTCTATCTGCATAAAGGATGGCTTTGCCATTTACGTTTCTGGCTACCCTTCCTATGGTTTGTATCAAAGATGTAGTGCTTCTTAAAAATCCCTCTTTATCGGCTTCTAATATGGCTATCAAAGATACCTCTGGCATATCTATGCCTTCTCTTAAAAGATTTACCCCCACGATGACATCTATAGAACCTTCCCTTAACTCTTTTATGGCTTTTGCCCTTTCTATGGCATCGAGATCCGAATGCATATACTTGGCTCTAATACGCCTTTCCGTAAGATAGTTAGACACATCCTCAGAAAGCCTTTTGGTGGTAGTTAACACTATAACCCTCTCGTTTCTTTGTTTTATTTTGTTTATTTCTTTTACAAGGTCCTCCAATTGATTTGTGATAGGTCTAATCTCTACTTCAGGGTCCAAAAGCCCAGTGGGTCTTACAATTTGCTCTACTATCACACCTTTTGAATACTCTATCTCCCACTGGGCTGGTGTGGCAGATACAAATACAGCTTTATTTATCTTTTTTAAAAACTCTTCAAACTTTAAAGGTCTGTTATCAAGGGCTGCAGGCAATCTCCAGCCAAAATCCACAAGCTTTTGTTTTCTTGAAAGATCGCCGTTGTACATGCCCCTTACTTGAGGTACAGTAACGTGGGATTCATCTACTATAAGAAGAAAATCATCCGGCATATAATCAAACAGCGTAAAAGGGGGTTCCCCTTCTTTTCTTCCATCAAAATACCTAGAGTAATTTTCTATACCTTTACAATGTCCAAGCTCTTTTATAAGCTCTATATCGTACATTGTTCTTTGCACAAGTCTTTGGGCTTCTATCTCCTTTCCTTGGGATTTAAAATATTCTGCCCTTTCTTTTAAATCTTTTTCTATTTTTTCCACCGCCTCCATAAGGGCTGGTTTTGGAGCAACATAGTGAGTTGCCGGGAAAATAACAGTGTGATCTACCTCTTTCAAAAGATGTCTATTTAACAAATCCATTTCTTTTATAGACTCTATTTCGTTGTCCCAAAATTCTATCCTTATTATCATATCGTCTGCATGAGAAGGCACTATCTCTATAGAATCACCGCCTCTTATTGAATAAGTCCCCCTTTTGAAAGAATAATCGTTTCTTTCATACCCTATTTCCACAAGTTGCCTGGATAGGTTTAATAAGTTTATTTTTTGTCCTTTTAAAAGCTGGATACGCATATTTACATAATGCTCTGGAGAACCAAGACCGTATATACAAGATACCGATGCTACTACTATGGTATCTGCTCTTTCAATAACTGATTTTGTGGCACTGTGGCGATATCTATCAAGTATGTCGTTTATAGAAGAGTCTTTTTCTATGTAAAGGTCTTTTTCTGGTATATAAGCTTCTGGCTGATAATAATCATAATATGATATAAAATACTCTACGGCGTTGTTTGGGAAAAGCTCTTTAAACTCCCTGTAAAGTTGGGCTGCTAAGGTTTTGTTGTGAGCTAATATAAGAGCTGGTTTTTTATACTCCGCTATTAGGTTTGCTATGGTAAAGGTTTTTCCAGTGCCTGTGGCACCAAGAAGCACCTGCGCTTTTGCCCCCGCTTCAAAGTTTGATAAAAGCTCTTTTATAGCTTTTGGCTGGTCTCCGGCTGGTTTTAAAGATTTGCTAAGCTGAAAAAAACTCATAAAATAAATTATATTTGGCAAGTCATTTGTATCAATGATATAGATTTGTAAGTCAAACAAAATGTTTAATTAATATTGTTTTTTCGATTTATGGTATAATATTTGAACTAATTCAAGGAGGTGATCGCTTGCACAAGTTGGTAGAATTATCCAAAAAGTCTGAGGAAAGAGGCAATGTTAAGCTCTACAAAAAGAACATAGAGATGGTTTTATCTGGGCTTTTGGTAACAGGAAATTTTTGGAGCATAGTGGATTATGCAGATTTACCGGTACCAGCAGCCGCAGGTATTATAAACACGCTTTTAGATGAAGGTTATGTGTTTGTGGATCAAAATCAAGATATCAGGCTAACCCAAAAGGCTTTTGATCTTATAAAAGAGTACAACATCCACCCAAGGAAGGAGTACAAATGTCAAGCCTGCGAAGGAAGAGGTATACCTTTTTATCTTGATATAGAACTTTACAGAAGCTTCTTACAAGAAACAAAAAATAGGCCCAAAGCCATCCAAGATTACGATCAGGGTTCTGTAACCCCAGAAACCACCGTCAGCAGAGTCCTTTTCATAGATTCCAGAGGAGATTTACAAGGCAAAGATATCGTGGTGATGGGAGCAGAAGACGATCTCACAGGCTTGGCTATCGCTTTGTCAAGAAAAGCAAACTCTGTTACTATCATAGACATAGACAAACGCTCTATAGACTTTGACAATGAAATATTTGAAAAACTCGGTATAAAAAACGCCAAAGCTTTTGTATGGGACTTGAGAAAGCCCTTGCCAGAAGACATGCTTGGTAAATTTGATGTGTTTATAACAGACCCACCAGAAACTATAGCTGCTTTTAGCGCTTTTATAAAAAGAGGTATATCCCTTTTAAAAGATGAAGGAGCTGTGGGATATTTTGGTCTTACATTGAGAGATTCTTCTATATATAGATGGAGAGAGTTTCAGAAGATACTCACCGGAGAGATAGGTGTTGCCATAACAGATATCATTCAAGATTTTAACAACTATATAACATGGGATTATCACAAAGAGACAAAAGCCTACGAGCTTGCACCGGTCAAAAAAGACCCAGAGGGCATATGGTATCGTTCCGCTTGGTATAGAATAGAGGCTCTACCTGGTTTTTCAAGGTGGAACGGTGTTATATCCGATGAAGACCTATATTTAGACGAAGAAGGTTCCACCACATAGCATGAACGTTGTTGGGGTTATACTCTGTGGAGGTTCGGGCACAAGGCTTTGGCCTTTGTCCCGTTCTGATTACCCAAAACAGTTTTTAAAGCTTTTCTCAAAATACTCTTTATTCCAAGAAACGGTTTTAAGGATAAAAGATATCGCAAAAGAAATCATAGTGATTACAGGAGATAGGTATTATTGGATAGTAGAAAACCATCTTGAAGAAATCCAAAAAGAGCTAAAACATACAAGCATCAACATACTAACAGAACCAGCTCCCAAAAATACAGCCCCAGCTATAGCCTTATCTATAAACCATATAAAAGATGATCATAGCATCTTGATAATACCATCAGACCATAGCATAAATGATAAACATGCATTTCAAAAATACGTAGAAAAAGCCTATCCTTTTACGAAGGATTATATAATGACCTTTGGTATCAAGCCAAGCTATCCAGAAACCGGTTATGGTTATATAAAACTATCAGATAAATTTTCTGAAGATATCTATAAGATAGAAAAATTTGTAGAAAAACCAACCCAGGACTTAGCCAAATCTTACTTAGAATCTGGGCAGTATCTTTGGAACAGCGGCATGTTTTTTGTCGATAAGAAGCTTCTTTTAGAAGAACTAAAGCGTATAAACAACGATCTTTATGAGATAGCTACAAAAGCCGATGTAGAAATCTTTAAAAAAACAGGATCCATATCCTTTGATTACGCTGTAATGGAACATACTGATAAGGGTGCTTGTGTTAAGCTTGATATAAGATGGTCAGATGTGGGCTCTTGGATGGCTGTGTACGATGAATTAAAAAAAGACAAAAAAGACAACGCTTTTTTAGGCAATAACCATATAAGCATAAACTCTCATGGCGATCTTATCATTTCAAACAAAAGGCTTATAAGTACCATTGGCGTTGAAAATATTATAGTGGTGGATACAGACGATGTTACTCTTGTAGCAAACAAACAACAGGCTCAGGATGTAAAAAAGATTGTCGATCTACTAAAAGCCAAAAACGATAGGAGAACAGAGGAGTCTCCAACTACTTACAAACCTTATGGGTATTATACGCTTTTAGAAGAAGGAAAGAATTTCAAAATAAGAAAACTTGTATTAAAACCAAAAAAACATATATCAAAGCAGATGCATCACCATAGAACAGAACACTGGATTGTGTTAAGGGGTACTGCAAAAGTTTTAATAGGAGATAAAGAGCGATTTTTTCACGAAAACGAGAGCTTTTTTGTGCCAAAATCCACATGGCATTACATTGAAAACCCAGGTAGCATAGAACTTGAGATGCTTGAAGTTCAAAGCGGTGAGTATTTGGAAGAAGATGATACCGTAAGAGAGTATGTTTTTTGAGATAAAAAGTGCCGGACTTCTTGGTATAGATGGTATAAAAATCACGGTAGAATTAGATGTTTCAAACGGATTACCAAGCTTTAGCATAGTGGGTCTTCCGGATTTAGCCATAAAAGAATCCAAAGAAAGGGTAAGATCAAGCCTAATCAATAGAGGTTTTGGATTTCCACCCAAAAGAATAACCGTAAATTTATCCCCTTCTAACATCAGAAAGCAAGGGACGTTTTACGATCTTCCAATAGCTGTTGGGATTTTAAGCTATATCGGTGTGTTAGATCAAGAAAAAACCAACGACTATGCTTTTTTAGGAGAGCTTTCTTTAGACGGGGTTATAAAGCCCATAAACGGCGTTTTGCCGATGGTTTTGGCTTTAAAAGAAGAAAAGATTACAAATATAATAGTACCCAAAGAAAATGCCCAAGAAGTGGCTTTTTTGGAAGATATAAACGTATATGCCCCAAACGATATAGAAGAGCTTTTAAACTTTATAAATGGCCGTATTAGATTAGAGCCAGCCAAACCAGGTCAAAATCTTCAAATCTTAGAAGAGCAGCTTGATATGATAGATGTAATAGGCCAAAGTATAGCAAAAAAAGCCTGTGCTATAGCGGCAGCTGGTTTTCACAACATGCTTTTTATAGGGCCTCCGGGTAGTGGTAAATCAATGCTTGCCAAAAGATTACCAAGTATAATGCCTCCTTTGGATGATAAAGAATCTTTGGATGTTTCAAAAATATACAGTGTAGCTGGGCTTTTAAAAAACTCTTTGATAAAACAAAGACCATTTTCAGCTCCCCACAGAAGCGCTTCAGAAGCTGCTTTGATAGGAGGAGGAACTATACCAAAACCGGGTGCCGTATCTTTGGCTCACAAGGGTATACTTTTTTTAGACGAGATGCCAGAGTTCAATAGAAAAGTTTTGGAAGCCTTAAGACAACCCTTAGAAGATAAAGAAGTGACCATATCAAGGGTGCATGGAAGCATGAAGTTTCCAGCCTCTTTCTTGTTGGTGGGGGCTATGAATCCATGTCCTTGCGGATATTACAAAAGCAATCTAAAAGCTTGTAGTTGCTCTGAAAATCAAATAAAACAATACCAATCTAAAATATCTGGACCTTTGCTTGATAGGATAGACCTTTTTGTAAGCGTGGAAGCCCTGAAAGAGGACGAGCTAATAGAAAGAAGAAAAGAAATCTCTTCAAAAGAGTTAAAAGATATGGTTTTTAGGGCTTTTGAGATGATGGAAAAAAGGTTTAAAGATTCAAAGACAAAGTTTAACTCCGAAATGACAGAAGATGAAATAGATAAATATTGTACCCTTGAAGAAGGGGCAAAAAAGATACTAAAAGCTGCAATATCAAACCTCAACCTTACCGGAAGGTCTTATGCCAGGCTTTTAAAAGTATCGAGAACAATAGCGGATATGAACGGCTCAGAGCATATAAAACCAGAACACATAAGCCTATCCCTTCAGTTTAGACCCAACTCGAGTGGTCTCTTGCTTCAATGAAAAGATTTTTAAGAATCTTTTTTTTGGTGCTGTCGGATTTGATAGCTTTTTATGTGGCCCTTTTTTTAGCTTTTATTACAAGAGAGATTTTGGGAAAAGTTTTTATAAAAAACGTTGTTTTTTCTTTTAGCTTTGGGCATTTTTTATCTTTTTGGTGGATGCCCGTTGTATTTGTATTTTTTTTATGGTATCAAAAGCTATATACAAGAAGATATACATTTTGGTATGAATTTGAGCAGATTGCAAAAGCGGTTTTTTTGTCAGGCGTGTTTATTTTTGCAACATTGTCTATAAGCAAACAATCTCTTGAGATGTCAAGGCTTACATTGGTACTTGTTTGTTTTTACTCCCTAATCGCTATACCTATACTTAGGTATTTTGGTAAAAAGTTTATGAGCTATATAAAACTTTGGCAAAGCCCTATTGTTATAATAGGAGCCGGGACTGCTGGCAAAAGTGTGGCAAAAGGGCTTGTAGAAGATGAGTATCTTGGATACGATATAATCGGTTTCTTGGATGATTTTAAAAAAGGGTTTGTGGATGTAAAAGAAAGACAGATACCTATAATAGGTCTTACACAAGACATAAAAAATATAAAAGACCTAGAGGCTGCTATTATCTCCATACCATCTTTAAACAACGAAGGACTTGCTCATCTTGTAAATACCACTCATAGATACGTAAGCCAAGTGTTTGTGGTTCCTGATCTAAAAGGTATAGGGCTTTTAAACAGCGAACTTTACAACCTTTTTACAGAACAGCTATTTTTGATAAAAATTACAAACAACTTAGAATCAAAGTTAAACCAAACGATAAAACAAACTTTTGATATTTTACTATCTTTAGTTATCTTTCCGGTGCTTATTATCGTCATAGGTATATTTGCAGTACTTATAAAATTAGACAGCGAAGGGCCTGTGTTTTTTGTGCAAGAGAGATTGGGCAAGAACGGCAAGATATTTAAGTGTATAAAGTTTAGGACTATGTATATAAACAATCAAGAGATTTTAGAAAGGTTTTTAAAAGAAAACCAAGAAGCTTTTTTAGAATGGAGCACTTTTAAGAAGCTAAAAACATTTGACCCAAGGATAACCAAAGTGGGAAAAATACTTAGAAAAACCTCTTTGGATGAGCTTCCCCAGATATTCAATGTTTTAAAAGGAGACATGAGTTTGGTAGGCCCAAGACCCTACTTGCCTTCTGAAGAGGGCGATATGGGAGATTACAAAGAATACATCCTTCTTACAAGACCTGGAATAACAGGCTTATGGCAAGTGAGCGGTAGAAATGAGCTTTCTTTTGAAGAGCGATTAAAGCTTGATACGTGGTATGTGCTAAACTGGTCTTTGTGGCTTGATCTTGTAATACTTTTAAAAACCATAAAGGTTATTCTCAAAAAAGAGGGTGCTTACTAAATATTGTATAATGATGTTATGGTGCTTTGCGAAAACATAGATTGCATTAGGGCTTTTATTAAAAGCCAAAAAAACCTTTCAAAAACTATAGGCTTTGTGCCCACAATGGGTTATCTGCACCAAGGACATATATCTTTGGTAAAAGCTTCAAAAAATATGTGCGATGCTACGATTGTAAGTATATTTGTAAATCCAAAACAGTTTGGACCCAAAGAAGATTTTGAAAAGTACCCAAGGGATACAAAAAAAGATATTGAGCTTTTAGAAAAAGAACACGTGGATGCTGTTTTTATCCCAAATGTAGATACATTGTATCCAGAAGGTTTTTCCAGCACTATAAACATAGGGCCTATGGCAAATATATTAGAAGGGGCATTTAGACCAGGGCATTTTGACGGAGTTTGCACAGTTGTTGCAAAACTTTTTAACATAGTATCCCCAGATAAAGCCTTTTTTGGAGAAAAAGATTATCAGCAACTAAAAATAATCCAAAAATTGGTTAAAGATCTAAATTTTGACATAGACATAGTACCCATCCCCACCAAAAGAGAAGAAGATGGTCTTGCCATGAGCTCTAGAAACTCGTATTTAAATCAAGATGAGAGAAAAAGAGCAAACTCCATATATAAGTTTTTACTAAAAGCCAAAAACGTATTTGAATCTGGTGAAAAACATGTAGATAAGATTATAGAGCTTGCCAAAGATATGTTAGATGTGGATATTATAGATTATATTAAGATAGTGGACAAAGATACGTTAGAAGAGAAAAAAATATCAAGCAAGTATGATAGAATACTTATAGCTGTGAGAATAGGAAACACTAGGCTTATAGACAATATAGAGTTATGAGTATACTTGATTTTTTTAGGAAAAAAGAAAAAAAAGAAAACCTTTGGACTAAGTGCGAAGAATGTAAAGCCATAATACTGGCCCAAGAGCTTGAAACAAATTTTTACGTCTGTCCAAAGTGCGGATACCACCATCATATGAACCCTTATTTATGGGCAAATATGCTCTTGGATTACAACGATACGGTGTTGTTTGAACATATACTTCCCGCAGATTTTCTGAACTTTAAAGATACAAAAAAATACAAAGATAGGCTTAAAACTCTCAAAGAGACCTCAAGCACCACTGAGGCTATCACGGTTTTTGATGGAAAGCTTGGACAATATCCTATCATACTCAGCGTGATGGATTTTAGCTTTATTGGGGGAAGCATGGGCTCGGTGGTGGGAGAACGCTTTAAACTCGCTTGTTTAAAAGCTATACAAGACAAAAAACCTCATATCGCTGTGGTAAGCTCTGGGGGTGCCAGGATGCAAGAAAGTGTGATATCTTTGATGCAGATGGCCAAAACCTCCATAGCCGTTGATCTTATGAATAAAAACGCAATACCTTTTATACCCATCCTAACAAACCCAACCACCGGCGGCGTATCAGCCTCGTTTGCTTTTTTGGGTGATGTGATCATAGCAGAGCCAAAAGCTATCATAGGTTTTGCCGGGGCAAGGGTGATAGAACAAACTATAAAGCAACAACTTCCAGAAGACTTTCAAACCGCAGAGTTCTTACTAAAAAAAGGTATGGTGGATATGGTTTTACATAGACATCTTCTAAAAGCAACCCTAAAAAACCTCCTCAGTCTTTTATTTTATAAAAATGCTTGATGTATTGGAGTATATAAAAAAAGATCAAAACCTTGAAAATATCAAACATACGATTTTATATGGAGAAGATGTTTATTTTATCCAGTATTTTGAACAGCTTTTAAAAAATAAATACAATACAAAAACCTACTGGGCGGATGAGCTTAACTATGAGAGCTTACGAGATATAGCCCTTACTAAAAATATGTTTAGTAATAAAACAATTTTTATAATAAAAAACTTTACAGAGCTTTTTGACAAACTAAAAAAAGAAAACATAGAATTTATAAAAAAAACCTCAAATATATTTATATTTGAAGAGTATAAAGACCTAACGGAAAAAGATCTTTCAAAGGTTAAAAGTGTAATTGAAGATGTTTTGATATTAACTTCCAAAAGGCGAAAGTTAGAGTATCTTAAAAGCTTAATACAGAAAAAATTTATTAAAGAAAATATAGAACTAAAACAAGATATTTTAGATGGTATTATAAAAGTTATAGGCTTAGACTCGTTAAATTTAAAAAATGAAACAGACAAGCTTTTACTTTTGGCAAAATCAATGCCTATTACAAAAGATACCGTTGTAAAAAGCCTTGTAAAAGAACCAAGCGATGAGGCGTTTTCAGTGGTAGATGCTCTTTTAAGCAACAACGCCAAAAGGGCTCTATCAATATTTTACGACAGTATAAAGCTTGGACAGCATCCACTTTTGATGCTTGGTTTTATACAAAAACAATTTATAAACATGTATTTGGCTTTTAAGATAGATAAAGATTTTGATGAGATATGTAAGATACTAAATATAAACCACCCTTTTCAAAAAACAATATTATCAAAACAGATTAGTATGATAAAAGATAAGAAAGATAGGCTTTTTGATATAATAAAAATTATAAAGGAGGCTGACATGGGGATAAAGTATTATTTTCAAGACCCTACACAAGTGCTCGAAAAACTTATTATAGATATTGCACTTATACTAAAAATATGAGTGAAAATACCGATACTAAAAGCATGGAAACACTGATATTGGAAGTAAAAAGAGCTTTAAAAGAGCCTTTTTCATATCAAAATATATCTGGCAAACTATCTGAACTTCTAAATATCATTGAAAAATCAGATCAAGAGGCTATACTAAAACATATGAACGATTTAATGTTTATATCAAATTTAACGCTTGAACTAAACGAGATAACAAACAGTCTTTTAGATAGGACTATAAGCTATGTAAAATCAGTGGGTATATCAAGGAAGGCTTGATATGGGCTTTGGTTCTTACAACTTAGTTACCAACGCTTTAAATATATTTAAGCAGGCTATAGATATAACTTCTCAAAATATAACCAACGCCAGCAACTCAAACTATGCCCAAGAAGTGCCTATTATACAAGACACTTACCCTACTGGTGTCAACTTACAAGATGTTCAGCGTATTCAAAACCTCTATTTTTTTCAGCTTTTACAAAACAAAAGTGCGAGTTTAGACTACTTTAACACAAGGCTTCAATACAACAAACAAGTGCAAAATATATTCAACGTGGTAGGCCCAAACTCATCCTCCACATCTTACGACGACGCTTTTTTTAGTGCTTTTACACAGCTTTTTACAGACACTTCTAACGTAGGGTATCAAAATCAAACACTTACCACAGCCAGTAACTTTGTGCAAAACCTAAACTCAAATGCCTCTACTATAAACAATTTGTCATATCAAGTACCTACCAATTCTTTGCAGTATCTAAATCAAATAAACACGCTTGTGAAAAACTTAGCTAGCTTAAATCAGCAGATTACCACCTCTTATGCCCTCACATATTCAAACGCACATAACTATAAAGAGCTTTTAGACCAAAGGGATGCTTACATATCCCAACTATCCAAACTAATAAGTGTAAACATCCAAGAAGATTCTATAGGAAGGGTGCATATTTCAATAAATGGTGGTTTTACATTAGTGGATGGTACTAGCTATTGGAAGTTAGCTTTGGGTAGCTCTGGAAACTCCCCTTACCAAACTATCGAATGGTTAAATAGCAACAATCAAGCTATAGATATAACAAACAATGTTCAAGGCGGGGAGCTAAAAGCTATGATAGATTTCTCTTATGATGTGAACAACTACAAAGTAGAACAAGACAATATAGCAGCCAATGCAATAATGAACACAAAAATCCCCGTACAAAGTGGATCAAATTATTATTTGGTGCAAAATTTTACCAGTACAGACAGCCCGATCGGTAATCAAAATGAGTCTTGGAGTTTTCCTCCCAACCATGTGTCTTCTACAGCTGCTACTCTTTCATCTTTGGGTGTGTCAAACGGTAGTTTAACATTTTATACTGGTACTACGCCAAGCTATACCATATCAAACTACGGTAGCCTAAACCTTGTACAGCTTTCTAATTCAATAAACTCAAGCGGTATGTTTAATGCGAATATCTCTTTAGATCCTTCTGGAAATTACTATCTACAAATAACCCCTACCTACAGCAACACGGCAGGCAATAGCTACACTGGTGTTTACAACATAGCAGATTCTTCATCCAATATAGTATTTAACAGTGGAAGTGGACCTACTGGTGTGCTTTCTTTTACAGATAACTCTAGTTCTGGTACTTACGCTCAACTTAATTACACAGATATGTCTTTGGATCAGATAGTAAACGCCATAAATAACAACCCCAATTTACAGGGAAAATACTCTGCAAATATAGTATCCTCACCATTTGTAGATATGCCCATAGGTTTATCCTCTTCAACAGATACGATATCTCAAACTGGTGTTTTAACATTTAGAAACAACACAACAGCTTTGTTTAGTATCACATATACCAATCAGAGTTTGGTGCAAATAGCCAATGAGCTTTCTCAGATACCATCAGCCACTCTTTTTAGCGCAAGCATAGTAAAAGAACAAGACGGGCTTTACCACCTTAGATTACAGATTAAAAATCCAAACGAATACAATATAGTAGATAGCGGAAGTAGTTTCTCAAGCCTTTATTCTTTACATATAGCATCGCTAAATCAAGCAAAGTACGGTGTACAAGATATAAATAACTCTTATGTGTTTAGTAAAAATGTTATAAGCAACACCGTTTCTTTGTCCTCTTACGGGATAGGCCAAAACGCTACTTTAACTTTTTACAATGGAAACGTGGATTTGTATTCTATATCAAACTACGGCCAGTATTCTTTAAACTCTTTGACATCTTTGATAGATTCAAACCCAACTTTGATTGGTCTTTTTAGTGCCAGCGTTGTAGCCAACCAAGACGGTACTTATTCTTTGTATGTAAGTTCTTCAAATCCATCTAACTATACGATGACGGACTCTTCTTCCAATATGAATATGGGCGGAGGCAACGTATACAAAAGCGAAATGGCTTTTGAAGGTATAGATGCCTTAAGTATATCTGTAAATCCAAGTCTTGGAGCCATACTTCAAAATGTTGATCCTAACGCTGCTTCAAACTTCTCGTATTATTCTAACAGTTGGTGGGGTTCTTCCAAAAGTCTTTATCAAAACCTCATAGGTTCTGTAGCTTCTACCGTTAATGTCTTACAAACGAGCTATAGTAGTATGAGCTCTTTGGTAAATTCGATCAGCTCACAAGTGTCTCAAGTGCAAGGTGTATCTTTGGACCAGCAATACATAACACTGCAAAATCTACAGCAAGATTACCAAGCTTCAGCTAGCATAGTTGGTATATTAAATAACCTTATGCAAACTACCCTTAATATGGTAAACGGAGGTTAATATGGCAGGGGCTGTCACAGATCTGAGTCTTTACAATTTTTATAAATCACAGGATAACGTAGTTCTAAATAACCTTCAAGATACCATTGAAAAGGCTTCCACCGGATACAACCTACTAAACATAAGCCAAGATCCCGGCGATACCCAGCAGGTTATCAATCTTAAAAAAGAGATAGTGCTTTTATCTACTTATTCTCAAAACGCATTTTCAGCTAGCAACGCCCTCACCAATACCTCATCAATCCTTGGAAACTTATACGATTACTTGCAAAACGTAAACTCAAACGTTATAGCAGCAGCCAACGAAGCCACCTACAACTCCACTCAGCTTATAAATATGGGCCAGAGCCTATATTCGGTGTTGGCTCTTACTTTATCAAAAGCCAATGAAAAATTCGGAAACAATTATCTATTTGGTGGAGCTTCTTTGTCTGTACAGCCATTTTCGCCGGACTTTTCTTATCAAGCTTCTTCTTCAGACTTTTATACTCAAATATCAAATTCCTATCAAGTACCTACATATTTAAACGGTCAAAATGTGTTTGGCTTAAACATTCAAACCACATCAAGCTCTTACGCTTCTTATACACAAGCTTTTCAAGGCCCAGGGGAGCTTATTATACATTATGGCACAAACGTATATCAAATAAACTACAACAACACTCCTTACGAGTGGGATTGGAATGCTGGACTTTCCTCTACCAACTCACCTATTGGAACGTCTGGCACCATATCGTTAAGTACAGTAACAGCCTCATCCACAAACGTATACAATATATCTTATTCAAGCACAGATACGCTTTCTACGCTTTTTAATAAAATATCAACCTCCACAGGTGGTGACTTTAAAGCTTCTATACTTCATAATCTGGACAATACCTACGGCATAGAGATATCACCATCCACAAACAACCTTTCTACCACCTATTCTCTTGCTGATAGCAATTCTTTATACACATTAAATCAGACCCCTTCAAATTTACTGGAGTTATCAAATTATATAAATAATGTTTTTAGTGGAACTTTGCAATCTTTTATCAAACAAAATTCAAATTCTACATTCTCATTAGAAATAGCTGGTAACGATGTAGCAAAACCTCTAAACATCTTGGACTTAAATCAATATGTATCTTCTTCGTTTAAACAAGAGAGCGTTTTTTCTGTATTAAAGCAAACTGCAGATAGGCTTAGCTCAGGACTTCCAACCATAGACAACGAACTTGGTGCTAATATGGCTATATCTTCCAATTCATTTAACAGTCTTACATCGCCTATCGGAGCAAATGGAACCCTTGAAATAAGGATTAGCTCAAGTACGATACCAATAGATTATACTGCCAATATGAGCCTGATAGATGTAGGAAACCTCATAAACAAAGCGTCAAACGGAACCGCTTATGCAGATTTTGTTAAAAATCAAAACGGTACTTATAGTTTGGAAATAACTTCAATGCTTGCTTCTCAATCTTTAACTGCTACAGATGTGGTAAACGGCGCATTTTCTCAGTTTAATACGGCCCAAGTACCAAACGGCAGTTACATATTTAACACTCAAAGGGCTATAGATCAGATATCTTACGTAAACGCCCAAGTAGGAACTTATATTCAAAGTATACAAACCCAAAATAACGTCCTCACCACCACCACCACAGTAGCTAACAATGAACTTGCAAATTACCAAGATGCAAACGTGGCAAGCACGCTTACAGACTACTCTCAATACCAATTGGCTTATGAATCACTTATGAACCTGATAGCAAATCAAAAGAATTTAACCATACTAAAGTATATCTAAAAAGTCTTTTAAGGCTTTTTAAATAAACCTATATTATAATTGTACCAAATAGTGGTTTAAAATAAATATAAATTTATAGTTAATTTTTACATATATCTTTTTGTGAGTTACTTACTTACACTACTATGATGACATCATATCATTGAAATGAAATAATAGTGATATTACAATAGAAGCTAAGATAGGTTTTATCCTAAAGGAGGATAGGAATGGACAAAGAGCGGTCAAAAAATCGTGAAAGTCCTGACAAGAAGTCAGGCAAATGGTTTGGGTTGGCGGCGGCGGCTGCTATATCTGTAGGTTTTGCATCCTTTATAATGTATATCAATCCAAAATCATCTCAAGCACGGGTAGAAAGTTATCCAGTGTTGAGTAAACAAGAGATGATAAGGGTTGGTAAGCAGATTTATGATCAAAGGTGTAGTGGCTGCCACGGTATGAACGGTAAAGGTGATGGTCCCGCTGCACAATTCTTTAGAGTAAAACCAAGAGATTTTACGACTTGCCTTTACAAATTTAAAAGCACTCCAGGTACCTCATTACCTACCGATAACGATCTTTTGAGAGTGCTCAAAGATGGTGTACCCTCTACAGCAATGCCTGCTTTTCCTCATTACAACGACCAAGAACTTCTAGATGTAACAGAGTACATAAAAACGTTCTGTCCTGACTGGAGCAAATTAGAAGCACAATCTCAGCCACCACCAGAAAACTGGGAAGCTTTAAAACCGCCTCCTTTCTTGGGAACCCCAGATTCCATAGCAAAAGGTAAGGTACTTTATGCGCAAAACTGCGCCGCATGCCATGGGGCAAACGGACAAGGTGATGGCCCAGCAGCTCTGTCAATATATGACCCTTCTGCTGAGTGTCAGAAATGGGATGGAGATAAATGCGTACAAAGACCTAACGAAAGACCAGCAAACTTGACACTTGGTATACTTCCAGGCGTATACGATGTAAATGAAATATACAAGACACTTACTATGGGTGTTTTGACAGGTACCACGGGTGGTATGCCGGCTTTTTCATCGTTGTCTAGCAACGATAGGTGGAATTTGGTCTCTTATGTGCTATTTTTAATGGGTAAAACCCAAAAGTAAGGAGGATATAAGATGAAGCAGCAGCAAGAGCTTGTCTATACGGATTTGGTTAAGGCTCATATGATAATGGGTCTTATAGAATTGTTGCTTGTTATGATATTTGGCTTAACTTATTCACTAACATTTTTAAATATTCACATAGTTGACCCGTATCTATCTCCAGTAAGGCTTAGGTTTAACCATACAAACGTTGCAGCTTATGGTTTCTTGGCAAATTGTCTAACTGGAGCCTTGTATTGGGCTGTGCCTCGTATGACAGGTCATCCTGTTTGGAACAGAGCTTACGGATGGCTTTTGTGGGCAGCTCTTCAAGTAGCTGGTGTAGGTACCGTAATAGCACTTCTTTTCTTTGGCGGTACCATGCTTGGCGGACCTGAGTTGAGCAGATGGATAGGCCCTCAATCTGTGGAGTGGTCTGAAACACCGTTTATAATGGACGTGCCAATAACATTGTGGTTGTTTGTAGTAATACCTCAATTTTTAGTCCCTATAATAAAAGCCTCAAAAGAAAAACCTTTGTATACTGGCTTATGGTACATAACAGCTGGTCTTATATGGACGCCTATGGTCTATGTACTTGGCAACTATCCAAGCGTGTTCTTCTATCCTGGTGCAGCAGGTGCAGCTTTAAACGGTTCTTTCATACATGACCTTGTTGGTCTTTACGTCACACCTATGGGATGGGGTCTTATGTACTACTTTGTACCTAGAGTTCTCCAAAAGCCAATATGGTCTCATGGTTTGGGACTTTTAGGTTTCTGGGGGTTGGCGTTTTTCTACCCAGCGCAAGGTGTTCATCACTACTTATGGTCACCAATACCGATGTTCGCTCAATATGCAGCCGTGTTCGCTACAATAGCTATAGAAATAGTTGTGACCACGGTGCTTGTTAACTTCATGATGACCCTAAGAGGTTCTTATGGAGCCATGAAGGAAGACATGGCTTTAAGATGGATGTACGTAGGTATGATAGACTACTGGATAACTTGTTTCCAATGCTCTATACAAGTGCTTTTGACCACTCAAAAAGTCATACACTTTACAGACTGGGTAACAGGGCATGCTCACCTTATCATGTTTGGAACGTTTGGTTTCTGGCTTTTAGGCATGTATGAGCACATAGTACCAAGAATGTACGGTCTAAAGTACACATACTCAAGACCTCTATCAGAAATGGCTTTCTGGTTTATGTTGATAGGTACAGAAATTATGTTTGTGGACCTAGGCGTGGCTGGTATAGCTGAAGGTTTTGCATGGATAGCTCAAGTTCCATTTATAGACTCTGTAAATCTCGGTAAACCATTCTGGTGGGTACGTACAGCTTCTGGTATATTCATATTCATAGGATATATAGCTTATTTCTACAATATACTAAAGACTATGACCGTAGGAAGAGCTTATCAAGCTTCTACAAAAGTGGCTACAGCTTAAGGAGGAATGAAATATGGCGTCAGGTGGAAAAGCAATACACGAAAGATGGGCTTTGATATTTTTCCTGGCTGGTATAGGATTTTTTGTCACTGGTACCTTTGTTCAAGGTGTTTTGCCAATCATGGTGCTTGGTGGTTCCAGCAAGATGAAGACCAAGGATCAAGTAGTGGCTGAAGGTTTTTATAAAAGACAATTTCCAGAAGTTATTCAGCTTTTAGCTATGTATCCCGATCTTTGGAAGAAATATTACAACGTACCTGATCAGTATTTTTATACGGCTTCACCCGAAGTACAAAAGCAGATTATAAAAGGTGTAGCCCAAGCTATAAGCAATGGAAGATGGATATATATGGCAGAAGGTTGCTGGCAATGTCATTCTCAGTTTGTAAGACCAGTTTCCAATGAGCCATCTTACTATGGACATGTGTCTGTGCCAAGTGAATATGATAATACGTTATTCTTGCCTCACCTTTTCGGGACAGAAAGAAAAGGTCCAGACCTTATAAGAGAAGCCGGTAAAAAGGGTGTAGAATGGCACTTGGCACACTTTGTAAATCCTCAATATACAGTGCCAGGCTCTATCATGCCAAGGTTTGCTAAATTTGTAGATCTAAAAGATGGTAAACCAGTTTTGACACCAGCAAATCCAAATGACGCTTATGCATCTTTAAACCCAGAACCAACTAAGTATGGTTTGGCTGTGATTACTTATCTTGAATGGTTGGGTAGCTGGTATAGACCAAGGTTCTTTGATGAATGGCGTCAAGAGGTTGCAGAAGAGCAACAAAATCCTCAAGCTATGCAAGCTGCAGCGTCAGCTACAACTCAACCTGCAAACCCTAACAATCAAACCTCAAATACTTCAAGCACCTCAAGCACTGGCGAAGCTCCTGCTAACCAAGGAGGTTCAAAATGAGTAAAGGAAGAAAGATCTTCCTTATAACGATGGTAATCGCTGTGGTGCTTATGGCAGGCGTGCCTTTTTCCTACAGGCTTATAAGCTGGGCCATAGTAGGTACCATGGCAAACGACGACGCCCACTCGGTTTTCATAATCATAACTACCACTTATTTATTTGGTATGCTTACTTTTGCTTCTTTTTTCATGTGGGCGTTTTTAAGAGGCGAATTCAACAACATAGAGGCCTCTAAATTTGATATGATCGATATGGATAAAAGATACGATAGGCTTGAACATACGGAGGTGTAATTATGGCTGATGCTAAAAAAAGGTATTTAGTACCCAGTGAAGCTGATTATAAAGTAGGTGGGTATCAAGGAAACAAGATACCACTCATGGTCATTATCATGTGGCTTATGTTTATAGTGTTAGCCGTTACATACACTATAGTGGATGTGATACCAGACTTATCTGATTGGTTCAAAGGTTGGCCAGTGGACAAAGCTCAGTGGTATCACTTCTATAAATATTACGGCAATCAAAATCCTTAAATCTTTGGGGGCTTTCAGGCCCCTTTTCTCACTGATATGCAAATCATAAAAAAATTATGAGAAATCAGGTATAATATTATAACCAATGAAGATAGAAACATTAAAACAAATCAAAACGCATTTAGAAAAACTTAACAAGAAATATAACTTTGTATTTTCTTGGATAGGGCTTAAGAAAAGTGATTACACAGTATTTCCAATCGTGATATCAAAAGAGCATGAAGATTATTTAAAGAAGTTAAAACTAAGATGGGATGACTCACCTTATGGTAATGCACCTGTTGGCATGTCTATAAAAACTGGAGAACCTAAGTATTCAAACAACACATTGGAAGACAAAAAATTTGAGCTTGTTTATGAGCTTTTAAAAGAAAAAAACTTTTTATCAATGATATCTATACCACTTTTCAACAACAACGGTCAAGTGTTTGGAGCGTTTGTAGCTTACAAAGACGAGATAAATTTTTTTACTCAGGAGAAGATAGAAGAGATTAAAAAAGATATCCAGGAAATTGGTAAAGATTTGGCAAATATATTTAAAGAGGATATACAAATAGAAGAAAGATTAAATGAATATCTAAATATGTTGTACGACATGATAACTTACATAAACAAAGGGACAGCTTCAGATGTCAATCCAGAGTATATAGCTATAGATATTTTAAATGATTTGGATAAGCTTTTGGATGCTGATGGCTCTGAGCTAATTGTATACAATAAATCTGACAACAAGCTTGAATTGATAGCTGCTTCTGATCTGTTTTTGGAAAATTTTGAAAAACATTCTTTTAATATTGATGTTTACGGAGGCCTTTCTCCTTTTGTAAAACATTACATGGAAAAAGAAGATGCAGCAAACATAGATTATGAAAAAGATCCATATGCCTCAAAGTGGTTTATAGATAAAGGCTTAAAGTTCATAAACTACACTTCTATAAATGCGCATGTGTATGATAAAAATACCTCCTCTATGCTAATTTTGGTTAGAAAAAAAGAACACTGGCTATCGGAGATAGAATTAAACATATTAAAGCTCATCAATCAGGCTTTGTTTAGCGTTTTTGTGATAGGAAAGTATTTAAAAGATATAGGCTCTTTACGTCTTCATATTGAGGAAATAACCACCAAAGACCCTTTGACTGGTTTTTACAATAAAGAGATGTTTGACCTATTTTTGAAAAACGAAATAAATAAGACAATCTCCAGAAACATGCCAAATACCTTTAGCTGTATATTGATAGATATAGATAATTTTAGATATGTAAATGAAGCTTACGGATATCAAGCTGGAGATATGATTATACAGAAATTAGCGGATATTATAAAAACAAAAACAAGGAATTTTGACATATTGGCAAGAACAGGTGGCGATGAGTTTGGTATTATTATGCCAGATACAAAAATACAAAGTGCAAAATTGATAATGGAAGATATAAATGAGACCTTGAAGTATCAACCCATATCAATCGGCGATATAGAAGTTTATATAAATGTATCAGCAGGTATATCAACATGTTTAGGAAAAGATGAAAAAAACCAAGATCAATTAGTCTGCTCCAAAGAAGAGGTCAAGATGTTTGCCGAAGAGGCTTTGAGGGAAGCAAAAAGAAGCGGAAAATCAAATGTAGTAATAGCCAATCCAAAAAACAAAAATCAATCGTTAACATTATCCAAATACGACCTTATAAATAAAGCTATAAACGAGAATTTAATAGAACCAGCCTTCCAGCCAATATATGACCTAAAAGCAAACACCATATCTGGTTTTGAAGCTCTTTGTAGGATAAAAATTGGCAACAACATCATTTATCCAGATGCGTTCATAGAGGATGCAGAGGAGTTAGGACTTATAAACAAGATAGATCTTACGATGATAGAAAAAGCCTGTGCGAGAGTAAGCAAATTAAACAACAAAGATCTTCACCTCTTTGTAAATATAAGTGCAAAAGCGTTTAAAGACGAGCACTTTTTTGAGAAGATAGTAGATATATCTAAAACCTACAAGATGCAAAATCGCCTTTATGTTGAAATAACAGAAAGAGAGCACCTTTCAAATTTGGAAAATTTCCAAAAAGTAGAGGAGTTTTTGAAATACTACGGTGTTAGGTTTGTAATAGATGATTTTGGAAGTGGGTATTCATCGTTTTTGTATCTAAAGTTTATGAGAACGGAGATACTAAAGATAGACGGCGCTTTTGTGAAAAATATAGTGGCCAACAACACCGATAAGGCCATAGTGACCGGTATAGACACGATAGCAAAAGAGCTTGGTACTAAAACGTTAGCAGAGTTTATAGAAGATGAAGATGCCCTTAAAGAATTAAAGAATATAGGCATAGACTATGGGCAAGGATATTACCTTGGAAGACCCACCTTTGATTTGGAAAGTATGCTTTAGGGCTTTTCTTTTATAATATTTTCTATGAAAATAAAGGATTTTTTGAAAGAATATAAGCTTAGTTTAGGAGATAACGTAAGGTTTCTTTTAGAACCCCTTGGATTAAGATCTTTAGAAAGTCAAATTGAGTCAAAACTTGGCGAAGCTGCTAAAATGTCCAAATCAAAAGCAAACACCATAGACCCAGCCATAGCTATAGAAAAATACGGTGCAGATACCATAAGGCTATATATACTTTTTGCAGCCCCTCCAGAGCAAGATTTTGAGTGGATAGAAACCTCTATAGAAGGTATTCATAGATTTCTAAGAAGGGTTTTTAACTTTGTAAATTCCAATCTGTCTATATTAAAAGCCCAATACATAGATTGCAACAAACAAGAAAAAAACAAAGCTCTATATTATGAAATTAACAGATGTATCCAAAGATATAGAAAAGATTTAGAAAAGTATCAATTTAATACGATGATAGCCTCTATCATGGAGCTTTCTAACTATCTTCAGGATTTTGAGCCAAAGAATGATACGGATATATGCACATTAAAAGAAGGTGTTTTGGCGCTTTTAAAAATGCTGTACCCTATGGCTCCTCACATAAGCAGTGAACTTCTTGAGATTATAGGCTATGAAGAAAACCCCATCTTACCATCCGTTGACCCGCAAGCCCTTATAAAAGATGAGATAGAAATACCCATTCAAATAAATGGAAAACTGAGAGCCACTATAAAAATACCAGCAGGAGCAGATGAGTCTATAGCTATCCAGAAAGCCAACGAAGATGAAAAAATAAAAAAACATCTGGATGGGAAAACCATCAAAAAACTAATCTTTGTAAAAGATAAGCTTTTAAACATAGTCATATGAACTTCGGTCAAAAGCTAAAACGCATAAGAGAGTCAAAAGGTGTATCCCGAAGAGAGCTTGCAAAGATTTTGGGAAAAGATGAAGTATCTTTTGAGCAATACATATACAAAATAGAATCTGGTAAAATTCAGAACCCCGGTATAGAGTTTATAGAATCTATATTAAAAGCCCTAAACGTTAGCTCAAAAGAGCTTATGGAAGATGCCGAAGATGATGATTTGGAGCAGCTTTTTGCAATACCGATTATAAATGTTCAGGCTGGTGCTGGTAATCCTCTTTACGCTGAAGAGTATATTTATATAAACGATATAATACCCTCCAAACACGTAAGCGCTATAAAAGTAAAAGGAGATTCCATGGAACCTGTTATAAAAGATGGGGAATATGTAATTGTGGATACCTCTTCAAAAGAGGTGATAAACGGAAAAATCTATGTTATAGCTGATGCCGATGGTGGGCTTCTCATAAGAAGAATACACAAATTAAAGGACAATCTTTTTAGGCTTTTACCAGAAAATGAACTATATAAAAGCCAGACTGTAAATCCAGGGGATATAAGAATCATAGGAAAAGCCATAAGGGTTGTAAGCCCATCAAGAAAGCTAACTTAGTTATTTATCTTTTTAATATTTATATACGATTTCGCCCTTGTATATGGTATAAAATACTTTTGCATTTAGTATACTGTTCAAAAATGGTGAGTTTGAAGATTTTGAAGGGTTTATACCATCATCAAACATCCATTCATGTCTTGGATGCCATAAGATAATATTTGCCAAAGCCCCTTCTTTTAAGGTATTGTCAAACCCAAGTATTTTAGCAGGATTTTTAGACATCAGCTTTATGAGAGTAGGTATATCTATAGTTCCATCTTTCACGAGACTCATCATGATAGGCAAAGCCACTTGAAAACCAAGCATACCAGCAGCTCCTTTTATAGGGTGTATTTTTTCATGTCTTGCATGAGGTGCATGGTCTGTGGCTATGCAGTCTATAATCCCTTCTTTTAGAGCTTTTATCAAATACTCCTGAGTTTTATAATCCCTTATGGGTGGGTTTATCTTTAAAAGTGTTTTTTTCTTAAAAGCCAAAAAACTATTTAACGCAAGATGATTTGGATTTACTTCACAGGTAACGTTTGCGCCTTTTTCTTTGAAAAACCTTATTATATCAACGCTAATAGACGAAGATATATGCTGTATATGAAGCCTTCCACCAGTTTGATAAGAAAGTATAGCATCCCTTGCTATCATCACCTCTTCTGCGTAAGAGGGTCTAAAGGGTAGTCCGTAAACGCTTGAGAAAGCTCCCTCGTCAAAAGCGCCATTTCCAGCAAAAGCATCATCTTCACAATGGTTTGCCACAAAAGAGTCTATAAGGCTTGTCGTCTCAAGAGCTTTTAGCATAAGTTTTTGGTCTTGCACCGGAGATCCATCATCGGTAAAACATACCGCACCCGCTTTTTTAAGTCTATAGAAATCTGTAAGCTCTTTGCCAGATCTATTTTTAGTTACACAAGCACTAACTTTTACATCGCAAATACCTATTTTTTTGGCTTTTAAGAGTATATAAGATATAATACTTTCGTTGTCTATGGGAGGATTTGTGTTTGGCATACAGACAATCGTGGTAAATCCACCAAACGTGGCTGCTTTCATACCGCTTTCTAAGTCTTCTTTGTAAGTGAATCCTGGGTCTCTGAGATGAGCGTGTATATCCACAAATCCAGAGCAGGCTATGAGTCCTTTGGCATCTATGATGTCATAATCTTTTTCGTCGATGTGTTCTGATATTTTGTCTATCTTATCGTCTTTTATCAGTATATCAACTTCTTTGTCAAAGTTTAAGTTTGGTTCTACAAGTCTTGCGCTTTTTATAAGAAGATATCTACTCATTTATTACATTATATCAAAATTTAGCTTATAATAATTTATATACCAAAAGGAGGTAAAGTATATGCAATTTTTTATAGACACAGCAAACGTAGACGAGATAAAACAAGCTATAGATTGGGGTATATTGGACGGGGTCACCACAAACCCAACACTGGCCTCTAAAACCGGAAGACCCTTTATGGATGTAGTAAAAGATATACTTAGTATAGTGGATGGGCCTGTTAGCTTAGAGACTGTCTCTTTAGATGCAGATGGAATGGTAAAAGAGGGAAGGTTTTTGGCAGAGCTTGGAGACAATGTGGTAGTAAAGATACCTATGACAAAAGAAGGAATGAAAGCTGTAAACATACTTGAAGAAGAGGGGATACCAACGAATGTAACGCTAATATTTAGCCCCACTCAAGCTCTTATAGCTGCCAAAGCAGGAGCAAGCTACGTATCACCATTTATAGGAAGGCTTGATGATATATCCACAGACGGGATGAATCTTGTGAGAGATATAAGGACAATATTTGACAACTATGGTTATGAAACTGAAATAATAGCTGCAAGTATAAGGCATCCAATACATGTAGTTGAAGCTGCAAAAGCTGGTTCAGACATAGCTACCATTCCCTTTAACGTATTAGAAGCTTTATTCAAACATCCTCTTACCGATATAGGTATAGAGAAGTTTTTAAAAGATTGGGAAAAGGTCCCAAATAAGCCGTTTTAACTCTCAAAACTATAAAAATTTAACTTAAGGAGAGAGGGGGTTGAATGAGGTTATAGGAGGTATTTTATGTTTTTAGCGGAAAAAACATCGTTAAAAGTGAAGCTATTTGGTCTTGGCTTAATAACGCTGATATTAGGTATTTTATACGCATACAGCAGCTATGAGACAAATTTAAGCTATATGGAACAAATGTCCAATGAGATGAAAGCTATATCAATATCAAAACCACTTTTTAGACTTTATATGGACTTAGAATCTGCAAGAATATACAGTAGATCTTTGGCTGGAGGAAATACGGCTGTCAGACCTGCCCTTGAAAAAGCAGTAGAGAATGTAAATAAAGATTTGGAAGAAGCGGCAAACATTAACAAAACATATGGGAAAGACCTAAATACTACAAAAGATTTTGAGCTTTTAGAAAAAACATGGCAAAACATGAGACAAAAAACTTTTTCTTATACAAAAAGCGAGGTAAAAGATAACTACAACAATATTGTAAAAATAGTGTATAGAAAACTATTGTTAAGAGATTGTTTTGAAAATGGGGGGTTGATAGCTGATCCAGATATGGGACGTATAAATCTAATAGTTGGTTTGTATGTGGTTCAAGGACCTGTTATAGACTATCGCGGAAGACTTTCTTCCAGAACATCCCAAGTGTTGTACGATAATCAGTTAAAACCATCAGATATTACAATGCTTCAAACTATATCAAAAGATGCAGAGTTAAGGTTGAACAATCTGAAAAATGTCTATTATAAAATAGCTTATCAGTACAATCCCAAGTATAAGAAGCCTTATGATGACTTTTTAGCGTTTTACAATGTTATGACAAACAAGTTTTTACCCACTATACAAAATATAATAACAAACGGGCCATCATCTGTACCTCTGCAAAATTTTCTTTCTATATACGAAGAGACGAATATTGTGGCAAAAAAAGAAGCAAACTCTATAGTAAACACTCTTTACGATGATATTATTTCTAACTACAAAGCTGCAAAGTTCTCTTTAATAAGAAGTGTGATTATATCTACATTGTTGGTGCTTATAAGCATATCTATGTTTATATATCTATGGATTATCATAAGGAAAGAGCTTGATATACTTTTAAAAGCCTCAAAGAATTTGGAAAACGGGCATCTTAACATAGAGGCAAACGTGAGTTTCAAAGATGAGATAGCTGAAGTCATAAAGATTATGTTAGATGGCATTTCTATGATAAACGATGTATTGATGCAAATAAAGAAAGTGGTAGAGAATATGGCTAAGCTAGATTTTAGTGAAGATATAGGAGCTGATACTAAGGGAGATTTGAGCGTTATAAAAGAAGGTATAAACAAAGCTTTAGGTTCTTTGAGAGTTTTGTTAAATAACTTGGCTGAGATGGCTATAAGATTGGGCTCAAGCGTAGAAGAGCTTTCAGCTACTACGGGTTCTATAGCTCAAGAAAATAAGAATCTAAACGAGCAAATTAGCTCAATAGCTTCTTCGGTGGAGGAGGTCTCTGCTACTACAAATTCGATTGCTTCTAGTATGATAAGCACAAAAGACTCCATCAACAAGCTATTTGAAATAATAAAAGATGGCAGTGCCAAATTAGAAAAGACTGTTTCCTCTGCAGAGCTTATGGAAAAGACCAGTCAGGAGATAAACGTTATCGTAGAGAATATCTTATATATAACCGAACAAACAAACCTTTTAGCACTGAATGCAGCTATAGAAGCAGCCCGTGCTGGTGAAGCTGGTAGAGGTTTTGCTGTGGTAGCCGATGAGGTCAAAAAACTTGCAGAAAAAACTGGTAATTTTGCCAAAAGCATCTCTGATATGATAAGCAATATCACAAAAGGCATAGAAGACACAACGTCTTCAATAAAAGATATATATTCGTATTATAAAGAAATTGAAAAAGATTCAAAAATAGTGCAAGAAGCCTCAGAAACCGTGACAACCGCTGCAGAAGAACAAAATGCTACAGTGGCCTCTCTGGCAAACAACATGATTAGCATAAGAGAATTTTCTGATAAATTATCAACAGCGATAGAAGAACTTTTTGCTACATTTAACCAACTGGCTAAAGTGGCGCAAGAGTTAAAGCAGGAGATGAGTAAGTTTAAATTCTAAGATGCAAGATCTTATATCTATAAGGATGAGAGCGTCTTTTAAAAACAAACATATCTCTGGAGCAGAAAGAGTATGCTCTAAAGAAAAAGCCTGCGAAGTACTATCAGATATGCTAAAAAGACCAAAGTTTTACGATTTTATAAGCATAAAAACCGAAGAGGTAAAAGACGTAGAGTTTATCAAAATGCCCCACATAAGAAGCTTTGACTTTAGAAGTGTTGAAGAAGCAAGGGCTTTTGCTATAAAGCTTTTAGAAGATATAGGTATAAAAAAGGATATAGCCAACAGTGTATTAGAGCTTATTTCAGAAGGTGCAGCAGAAGGTAAAAACATGAGAGGAGCTATGATCATAGATATAGACACTGGTATTAGGCTTGAAGAAAACAAAGAAAAGGGCATAAGGACCATAAAAGTAGATTGGGAAGATAGAACCCTGGCAAAAGAAAGACTTTTATCTTCAGGCTACAAAATCACCGATAGAGCCTTAGATGCTTTGGCGCTTGTATCAAAAAATATCAAATGCGGTGTTATAGCAGAAGTTTGCTGGAGCGATGATGCTGATTATACCACTGGTTATGTAGTTACAAATAAAACTTATCATCGTATAAACCCCATGAAGCGCATAGGAGATCCTTTTGGAGGTAGGGCTTATTTTATAAAAGCCTCAAAACTAAAAGATATTGTAGAGTGTTTAAGAAATAAAACGTTTTTGATAAAACTTTAAATTTTATTGTAAAATATAAGTATGGATTTTTTATATTATCTGTTGGTAGGGCTTTTTATATTAACGGCCATAATGTTGATAGTGCTTGTGCTACTTCAAAAATCAAAAGGTGACATAGGTGCTGCTTTTGGAGGCGCCACTGCAAGGTCTATTTTTGGCGTGGGTGGCGTAGATACTATTCTTACCAAAGGTACTTATTGGTTTACAGCTATCTTCTTAGTGCTTGCTATCGCCATAGGTATCGTAATAGACGTAAGAAATAGCTCTTCTATTATGCAGAATGAACGCATCAGCACTCATCAAACAAAGTCCTCTAAGCCTTAAAGACACGCTTCTTGTATTAGAACACGTAAGCGGGCTTGATAAAAACCGTATATTTTTAAATCAATCAAACATAGATCTTGACAATAGTGTCTATGAGGCTTTTAACAAAATAGTATCAAAGGCAAAAGCCGGTATGCCTCTTCAATACGCACTTGGAAAATGGTGGTTTTTTGGACATGAATTTTTCGTAGAACCTCCTGTTTTAATACCAAGACCAGAAACAGAGATTGTTGTAGAAAAAGCCATAGAGCTTGTAAAAGATCATCAGATAGGCTTTGAGCCTTTTGTGGGAAGTGGTATCATAAGTATCTCTCTTTTAAAATATTATCCTAATCTGACGATGGTTGTTTCTGATGTAAACAAAGAAGCTTGCAAGCTCACTCAAAAAAATGCAAAACTTCACAACGTAGAAGATAGGATATTTATCATTTGTTCTGATATATCAAAAGCCATAAAACTTGATAATATAGATTTTATAGTGGCAAATCCACCTTATATACCTACAAAAGAGCTTCAAAACCTCGATGAAAGCGTAAGGCTTTACGAAGACCTAAGGGCGTTGGACGGAAAAGAAGACGGGCTTTATTTTTATAGGGCTTTAAAAGAGTTAAACATTAGATCCATGGTATTGGAGATAGGGCACGATCAAGGACAGGCTATAAAAGATATATTTGGGGATGTAGAGATAATTTACGACTATTCAAATAATCCAAGGGTTGCCATAATAAGATGATCAACATAGTATTTTAGCAAACTTTTATTAATATATCTTTATTCGGCTTTTAAGGAGGTTAGAATGATTGAGCTTTTAGAGGATAAAGAAGTATCTTTTCTTTTGGAAAAAGCCTTAAACAAAGAAAGACTTAGCGAAGAAGAGGCAGTTTTTTTGTATAAAAATGCTCCATTGAGTGCACTTGGTTATGTGGCAAACGAGCTAAACAAAGAAAAAAACCAAGACAGGGCTTATTTTATAATAAATAGGTATTTAAACCCCACAAACATATGCGTTTATAAGTGTAAATTTTGCAGTTTTGGTGTGTCAAAATCTGATGAAAAAGCTTTTGAACTAAGCACAGATGAGGTCCTTAAAAAAATAGAATCCTCTTATGAAAAAGGTATCACGGAGGTACATATAGTAGGTGGGCTTCCCCCTCACTGGAAAAAAGAAGATTATGTAAATCTTATAAAAGCTGTAAAAGACAGGTTTAAGGATATCGTTATAAAAGCCTATACGGCTGTGGAGATAGATCATATAGCCAAGATATCAAAATCTACTTACAAAGATGTGCTGTTGGAACTAAAAGAAGCTGGCTTGTATCTTCTGCCTGGAGGTGGTGCTGAGATATTTGCCGATAGGGTAAGAAGTGTGATAGCTCCAAACAAAGCGAACGCAGATGAATACCTTGAAATACATGAGACAGCCCACAAGCTTGGTATACCCACCAACGTTACAATGCTATATGGTCATATAGAAACTATAGAAGAAAGAGTAGATCATATGAAAAGGATAAGGGATCTTCAAGATAAGACAGGCGGTTTTCAAGTGTTTATACCTCTTGCTTACCATCCAAAAGGCACAGCCCTTGGCGGTGAAAGAACGACTTCCATAGATGATCTAAAGACCATAGCCATGTCAAGGATATTCTTGGATAACTTTGACAACATAAAAGCTTATTGGATAACGTTGGGAGAAAAATTAGCGCAGGTGGCTTTGAACTTCGGTGCCAACGACATAGATGGAACGTTGGAAGAAGAGCTTGTGGTACACGCAGCCGGATCATCTGAAACTTATGGTAAGACTGTAGAAAAATTGGTAAATATTATAAAAGGAGCTTCTAAAATCCCGATACAACGAGATTCTTTTTATAATATAATAAAAGTATACAACTAATATGTGTGGTATAGTAGGATACGTAGGAAATTCAGAGGCTTTACCTATCTTGTTAAGCTCTTTAGAAAGGCTTGAGTATAGAGGCTATGACTCCGCTGGTGTAGCCCTTGCAGAAAATGGGGATATCTTTATCCAAAAAGAAGTGGGTAAGATAAGAGAGCTTGTAAAAGCCCTTTGGGGTAAATCCTTCAAATCAAACTGCGGCATAGGTCATACCAGATGGGCCACCCACGGCATACCATCTTTAGAAAATGCACATCCTCATTTAGATCCTACTGGTGCTTTCGCCATAGTCCACAACGGCATCATAGAAAATTACAAAGAGCTAAAACAAGAGCTTATAGACCAAGGGCATACATTTTTATCTCAAACAGATACCGAGGTAGTAATACATCTTTTAGCAAAATATTATGATGGGGACCTTTTGGAGGCCGTTCAAAAAACTATTGAGCTTTTAAAAGGAGCTTTTGCCTTTGCAGTGATAACAAAATATGAACCAGAAAAGATAGTGGGCGTAAAGCAAGGTAGTCCTTTGGTGGTGGGCATAGGAAACGATGAGAATTTTTTAGCATCGGATATACCTGCGATACTTCCCTATACAAAACAAGTGATTGTTTTGGATGACAAAGAGATAGTGGATGTAAATAAAAACAGCGTAAGCATATACACCTTTGATGGATCTATCAAAACCAAACATCCTATATTTGTGCCTTGGGATATAGTATCTGCAGAAAAATCTGGTTATAAACATTTTATGCTAAAAGAGATATACGAACAGCCAAGGGTTATATCCGACACAGTAAGAGGGTTTTTGTCAGAGGATATAAGTTTTCCTTTTGATATAAAAAGCATAGATAGAATTGTTATGAGCGCTTGCGGTAGTTCTTACAACGCATCTCTTATAGGAAAATATCTGATAGAAAGATATACAAAAATCCCTGTGGAAGTTGGATATGCTTCTGAACAGCGCTATGAGGACATACCTATAAACGAAAATACACTTTTTATAGCCATCTCTCAGTCTGGAGAAACTGCCGATACTCGTTTTGCAGCCCAGTATGCCAAAGAAAACGGTGCAAAGCTTTTGTCTATAGTAAATGTAGTAGGAAGCTCCCTTGATAGAGAAAGCGATTATAGTCTTTACACCCACGCTGGACCAGAGATAGGTGTTGCTGCTACAAAAACCTTTAGCGCTCAGATAGCAGTGCTTTACGGATTATCCGTTTATATGGGCTACTCAAAGGATATACTAAGCTATGAAGAATACAGCGATAAAATAAATTCTTTGGCACATATACCATCCAAGATGGAGGATTTTTTACAAGGGGCTGATTTAAACGGGGAGCTTTACAAAGAGCTTTCAAGTTCTAAAAACGCCATCTATCTGGGAAGGGGGTTTTCTTTTCCCATAGCTTTAGAAGGGGCTCTTAAACTAAAAGAAATCTCTTATATACATGCCGAAGGGTACGCTGCTGGTGAGATGAAACATGGCCCTATAGCCCTTATAGACGATAGTATGCCAGTGATATTTGTAGCCCCAAAGGATAAACTTTACGAAAAAACCGTATCAAATATAGAAGAGGTTTTGGCAAGAAAAGCAAAGCTTATAGTGATAGGAAACGTTTCTGATAATCATCTTAAAAGCATATCAAAACATTTTATAGGCATACCGGATATAGATGAACCAGACCTTTATTCTCTTTTGACGGTTATTCCTTTACAGCTGATAGCTTACGAAGTGGCCAACAGGCTTGGTCTTGATGTGGATCAACCGAGAAACCTGGCCAAAACCGTAACAGTAGAATAACCTATGGTATAATGTTTTTATGAAAAAATCCGATATTATTAGGCAAATTGACAAACAGACAAACTACAAACAAAAAGATATAAAACTTGTTATAGATTATTTTCTTGATGCTATAATGGAGACTCTACCACAAAATGAGCGTATAGAGTTAAGAAAGCTTGGGATTTTTATGCTGAAGAAAAAAAACTCAAAGATGGTGATAAACCCAAGAACAGGCATGCAGACTTTTGTATCAGAAAGATACCTTCCTCATTTCAAAATGGGTAGATTTATAAAAAAAGAGCTGAACAAAAACCAAGCTAATGCAAAAAAACTTTAAAACCAATGTCCTCATAGTTGGCGGTGGTCTTGCTGGTTCAAGCGTTGCTACAGAACTCTCAAAAAATGGAGTCGATGTTCTTATAGTAGACTCAAGGAAAACCATAGGTATCCCAGTCCAATGTGCGGAGTTTATTCCCATACAGCTAATGCAAAAAAAGTTTGAAGCTTATTTCCAAGATGCCGTTGTCCAACGCATAAACAACATGCAAACGATAGAACCTGACAACAATAGCGTTTTTTCAGATTCAAAAGGTTTTATGGTGGATAGAACCATTTTTGATAAAAATATATTTGAGCAGGCTTTAAAAAACGGGGCCAAAGCACTTTTAAAAACCTTGTTTTTGGGCTTTTATGATAAAAATATCGCTATACTAAAAGCCAAAGACACTATATACTATGTGGAGTTTGATTATCTTGTGGGAGCAGATGGACCAAGGTCTTTGGTGATGGAAAAAGCGTTTTCTAAAAAGCATGAGCTTGCAGTATGTGCCCAGAAAGTATGCAAGCTAAAAGAGCCTCTTGATGATATAGTTGTGGTGTTTAGAGGTTACATAAGGGGTGGATATGGATGGGTATTTCCAAAAAATGATTATGCAAATGTGGGAATAGGGATAGATGTATCTTTTGGGGACGATCCCAAAAAGGTTTTGGAGCTTTTTATAAAAGATATGGTATCCATAGGTCTTATAGAAAATGAATACAAGGGGGCTTCTGGAGGATTTTTGCCACTGGATGGTATAAGCCATTTAACCAAAGACAACATAGCCCTTTGTGGAGATGCAGGTGGGTTTTGTCATCCTATAACAGGAGGAGGCATACCTCAAGCGGTGATATCTGGGAACATGTTGGCCAATTATATATTAAAAAACGACTTAGAGGGTTTTGAAGAAGAGTCAAAAGAAACATACGGTATTGCCAACGAGAAAGCCTATCAAAAACGAAAAAGATATATGAAAGATTGGTTTGATATAAAATATATATTACCTCGTATCTGGGTAGCTTATGAAGACTACTGGAAAAATGTTTAAAGGAGATTTTATATGAATGGAAATCCAATGGGACCTGTTTTAGCACAGCTGGTGTTTATAGGCATCATATTTGTAATATTTTATTTTCTCATCATAAAACCCCAGCAAACCCAGCGCAAAAAACATCAGGAGTTTTTGGCAAGTTTAAAAAAAGGTGATAAGGTTATCACATCCTCGGGTATATGGGGTACTATATCAGAGATATCAGACGATACCATCACGCTCAAAGTGGATGCAAACACAAAGATAAAATTTAGCAAGGATGCGGTGATAGCCTATCAGCCATCCAAATCTGAGGAAAAAGAAGACAAAGATGAAAAATAGAGAAGAGCTTCTTAAAAACCTAACTCCAAGGGAAACGGTAGCCTATTTAGACCAATTTATAATAGGTCAGCAAGAGGCAAAAAAACAAGTAGCCATCGCTCTTAGAAACCGCTGGCGTAGACAAAAATTACCTCCTCACATAAGAGATGAGGTATCTCCCAAAAACATACTTATGATAGGTCCCACTGGCGTTGGGAAAACCGAGATAGCAAGAAGATTGGCAAATCTCATAAAAGCACCATTTTTAAAAGTAGAAGCCACAAAGTATACAGAAGTGGGTTATGTGGGAAGAGATGTAGAGTCTATCATAAGAGAGCTTACAAATATCTCTTACCAGCTTGTAAAAAAAGAACGAACGGATTCTGTAAAAGATATAGTAAAAGAAGAAGCCATAAGAAAAGTAGCCCAAAAGCTCTCAAGCCTCAAAAACATACCAATATCAGAGGCTATATATGGGATAAAGATAGGAAAATATGACGAGGAGATTGTAGAGATAGACATCCAAGAAAAACAAAACATGCCCTCTGTAGAGGTTATGGGCTTGCAAGGTCTGGAGGATTTGGATAAGCATATAAGAAGCATACTTGGGGGTCTTGGAAACACAAGGAAGAAAAAACTAAAGGTAAAAGATGCCTTAGGGCTTTTAGAACAAGAAGTGGCTGAGGAGTATATAGATAAAGAAGATTTAGAATCAGAGACCGTTTTCTTAGCCGAGAATTTTGGTATTGTTTTTATAGACGAGATCGATAAGATAGCCGTAAGACATGAGGGCGTTGGTCAAAGTGTTTCAAGGGAAGGGGTTCAAAGGGACTTGTTGCCGATAGTAGAAGGCACCACCGTGAATACCAAATATGGACCTGTAAAAACAGATCATATACTTTTCATAGCCGCTGGGGCTTTCCATCTATCAAAACCCTCTGATTTGGTGCCAGAACTTCAGGGAAGATTTCCCATAAGGGTAGAGCTAAAAGCCCTTAGTATGGAAGATTTTGAAAGGATACTAAAAGAACCTCAAAACGCCCTTACAAAACAGTACAAAGAGCTATTGAAAACTGAGAACGTAGATATAGATTTTACCGACGAGGCTATAAAAGAAATAGCAAGGTTAGCCGAATATATAAATTCAAAAGATGAAAATATAGGTGCCAGAAGACTTTACACTATCGTGGAAAAGCTTATAGAAGATATCTCTTTCAACGCTCCAGACATGGAAGGTCAACATATAATCATCGATGATAAATTTGTACTTTCAAAATTGGAAGATTTGGCAAAAGACCCAGAACTATCAAGATACATACTATGATCCTATCCAAAGATATACTCGATCTTCAAGAAGATCCAATATTTTTAATAAACAAAAAAAACATCGTTGAGTTCGCCAACAAATCCGCCTTAAAAAATGGATTTATAACTCCAGACCACAAAAACAAATCTTATTATGAGGTGCTTAGGCCTTTTGAACTTATCTCCAGTATCGGGCTTTTAAAAGAAAACGAATCTATAAAAATATCTAACAAAGATAGAGTTTACAGCTTGTATAAAAAACATTTGGAAGATATAGATGTGTTTTTTATGAGGGATATAACCACCTACGAGCTTTACCAAAAAGCAAAACGGGAGTTTATAGCAAACGCATCTCATGAGCTCAAAACCCCTCTTAGTATAGTTAAAAGCGTTTTGGATATAGCTTTAGAAAAAGAGCAAGATAAATCCACTTTAAAATTCTTAGAAAAAGCTAAAAACGCCGCAGAGTCTATGGAAGAGCTTATAAACGACATGCTTACTCTTTCTTTTGTAGAATCTATGGAAGACAATATAAAACTTGAAGACTATGTTGATATCAAAAGCCTAATACAAGATATCATAGATATGTTTCAACCCGCTATAAAAGACAAATCTATCACCACAAACCTTTTTATAGAACCCATCACTGTAAAAACCAACAAAAGGCTTCTTAACATCATCATAAAAAACCTTGTGGATAACTCCATAAAATACAACAAAGAAAACGGTTATATAAACATCAGTGTAAAAAAAGAGCTTTATCCAACCATCGTTATAGAAGACTCTGGTATAGGTATAGCCAAAGAGCATATCCCTTTTATATTTGAGCGCTTTTACAGCGTATCAAAAGACAGATCTTACAAAAGCACAGGTCTTGGCCTTGCCATAGTAAAACACGCTTCTAAGCTTTTAAAGATAAACGTTGATGTATCTTCTACCCTAAACGTAGGCACTACTTTTAAACTTAGTTTTTTACAATCCTAAGGCTTGTTTTAGAGCTTTTAGCGTGATTTGGAGCTCCGCTGGTTTACTTTCGTTTCCATATTTACTCACCGCTCTTACATCAAATACCGTAAAGCCTTTGGGTACTTTGGCTATAAACACATTTGATGAGATTGGTTTTTTTGTGATGAGTTTGCCGTTTTTGTATACCAAGTACCCAACCGTGTATCCACTATCTTCATTTGGTTCCCAGTATACATATATTTTGTCTTTATATACTAAAAAGTTTATATTTTTTGGTGTAGCTGGGGCAGGAGGAGTTTGTTTTTTAAAACATACCTCATTTGGTACAGACTCAACATTTTTTGAAATACCTGTTATACTGTAGCAAAAAGCCGAAAAATCAGGGGCTAATACCGCCCTTTTACCCACTAAAATACCCCTTTCAAAAGGATCAAAAGGCTTATTCACCGGGTGCCTGTAGAGCTTGTAGTGTTTAAAGCCTTCTAAATCAAGATATATATTGAAGTTTCTGTAGGCTTTTAGTATAATGGGTTTTTTTTCTATAGCTGGTGGAACACAGTATATATAAGAAGAGTTTTCTCCTTTTACATTAAAGCACGTAGAAGATTTATCCTTTTTTATGAAAATACCATCTTGATATACAAAGCCTTTTATTTTTAGCTTTTCGTTTCCAACAGGTTTTATGTAGATAAAATCACCTATTCTTTTGATGGATACTTGTGGCGGGGGCGGGGGTTCTGGAGGCGCTTTTATCCCACAAGCGCTCAAAGAAAAAGCCAAAGCGATGCTCAGCATGATATTTCTATGGATAATTCACCTCCAGCTAAAAAGTTTACACATATACCTTGAGTTATCACATCGAAATCCTTTTCTGACTGAGAAACTGTTTTTATAGGATAAACATGTATTTTTGTGCTTTTAGAAAAGTTTATATTTATCTTACCTATCTCAAAAGCCTCAAAAGAAAGATTATCTTTTTCTACCTCGTAGGGGTCTATATTTAGGCTGTGGATCCCTAAGTTTATATCCACTTGTGTGGTATCTTTTAGATTGTATTCTAAGATAAACTTATTTTTTTCTATCTTTAATATCTTTTGGTTGTTGGCATTTTTAAAAGCTATAGCGTCATCTTTTAGCTCCTCAAAGCTCCATGCTATATCGTCGTAGCTAAAAAACCTCGGTCTATTATCGTAAGATATAAGATCTTTGTATTTTCCTATATCTTTTTTTAGCTCATGGATAGTTTTGCCATCTTGTTTTCCTTCTGTTGTAAAATGATAAAACTCTTTGTATCTACTTAGGCATACGTTTAGATTGCCTTTTGTTTTGTGGGATAGTTCTTTTATAAGCCCATCCTCAGAGGCTACGAGTATAAAATCGTTGGTTTTTAATTTTATCTCCAAAAGCCCATCAAAATCTATATCTTCTATGAGCTTCTCTTCGGATGCGTTTTGAAAGTCAGCTTTTATTATATGATTCCAAATTTCACGCCTAAGATGAGGAAAATATATACCACCAAATATACCATGCCAATAAGCGTCGTTGCACTGAGCTCTTAAAATGATATCTTTAGTTTTTTCGGAACGGGTTTTTTTGGATACTTCCATCATTCTCTTGTGCATATAGTTTGATTCTTTGTATTTGGTGAAAAAGTTTTTCCAAATACCTCCTTTTATAAACTTGGTGTAAGCTTGGCAATGCTCTTTGGCCTCTTGATAAAGCACACCATCGTCTGGATTTAAAGCCCAGTGGCCCATCTCTTCGTAAGAAACACAAGCTGGGTATGCCAAACGCTTGCTTGAAAGCTCCAAAGCTTCAGATATAGTTTTGGTGGGTATATGTTCTTCTTTTAAAAGCTCATAAAACCTATCTAACCATCTTTCTTCATAAACGGTTTGATAGGTATGTGGCCATATACCAAACTTTTCCCCATCGTCTATGATGATAGAAGTTTTTTGGCTTTTGATAAAATCTACTACATTTTTTGGTGTATCAAAGGGGATTTTGTACCTAAGCCTTTTGTCTATGGGTACTAAGTATATCTTCTTGCCCTCGTCTTCTGTCATGTAAAAACCTTCTTCAAACTGATATCCAGAAGCCATAATATGGTAATCATCTAGGATGATATAATCCATAGAAAGTTCTGCTATGGTTTGAAGAACGGATGTATCCCATATTCGCTCTGTGAGCCATATGCCTTTTGGTTTTTGACCTAAGATGTCTTGACAAAATGTATTTAGTTTTTCTATCTGAAGGGCTCTATCTTTTCTTGAAATAGTGGCAAGTATGGGCTCGTAATACCCTCCTCCTATAATCTCTATCTGATGTCTTTGAACCATCACTTTTAGCTTTTCTATAAAATCATTTTCATGATTTAAAAGCCATTCCAAAAGAATACCGCTAAAATGCACCGAAAATTTAAAATCATCATGAAGGTAAAAAAAATCTATAAGCGGTTTGTAGGCTTTTTGATAAGCCTCTTCAAACACATAATCAAAATTCCCAATAGGTTGATGGCAATGAACCCCAAATACAAACATCCTTTCCCCTCCTTTTACACTATTATACTATGTTTTTCTTTACATTTGGAGCAGATACCACACTCCTTACCATCCACCGGGTTCATGCAACAAAACACCTTATCAAAAACATCTTTTATAAAAAATCTATCGAATACATCTTTTTTTGACATACCCAAAAAAGGCGCTTCTACCTTGTAATCTCCGTACATAGAAAAAAGGTTGTTTATAGCATCTATAAAAGTTTTTGTATTGTCTTTAAAAGCCACAAGACCCATGATACCTATAACTATAAGGTTTGCATCTACAAGCTTTGCATATTTTAAGGCACTTATCAAAAGATCTAAATTTCTAAAAGGTATCTCCACATCTTCATCTTCTATAAAATCTCTATTGTTAAAATCTTCTAAAAAATCACTGGGGGCTTTTGCTATTTTTAAAGGTTTTAGGCTTTTATAAAGAGTATTTAGATAAAAAAGAATATCTTTTAGATGAGAGAGCTCTTCCTCTTCCCATTTAAATCCGCTTTTTACATATATAGGATATATTTCGTAGTTTTTATTTATATAATAGTTTAAAAGCGAGATACTATCAAAACCAGAGCTTACAAGCGCTATTACTTTCATATTAAGACCTTGCACCCGAGACGGCAGGCTTACCGTTGCTTCCTTCCGGACCTGGCGGGGTTCACCCTGTCCCGTTGCAAGGTTAACTAATAGTATAACATAAAATTTATGCTATTATATTATTTTTATGAAGAGATTTATTTGGATGCTGTTTTCTCTTATGGCTCTATCTTACGCCCAAGAATTTTGCGTAAAAGAAAAAGAAGGCGCTTTTGTGGATGATCCTTACATAAAAGCCTATACCATAAGGGCTGTGCAAGATGCTCTGATAGAAGCAAACAACCGTATAGATTGTGCCGATAAAAGCTCAAAAACTATCATACTAAAAATCACCAACTTTTCATCTATGCCTATAGGATATTCTATCTATCAAAGGGCAAACAACTATATTTTAAATATCGGTATAGAACTTGATATGGATGGTCAAAAACACGTTTATACGCAAAGCTCTTATTATGCACTTCCATCAGGCTCTGAAGGAGACATACCCAAAAGACAAGCCTTTGAAGATGCTATAAATAGGATAAAAGACAACATAGTATCAGATTTTATAAAAAAATGAACAAAGATCAATATTATATGAGCTTAGCCCTAAAAGAGGCCTATAAATACAAGGGCCAAACCCATCCAAACCCAGCAGTAGGAGCACTTATAGTAAAAGATGACAAGATTTTATCAATAGGAGCTCATAAAAAAGCAGGTACTGCCCATGCCGAGATCGTAGCTTTAAAAAATGCCCAAGAAGATGTAAAGGGGGCTACGATGTATGTAACTTTAGAACCTTGCTCATTTCATGGTAAAACACCTCCGTGCTGTCCTGCTATAATCTCAAGTGGTATAAAAAAAGTTGTTATAGGCTCAGTGGACCCAAATCCAAAAGTCTCTGGAAAAGGCATAGAATGGCTAAAATCTTCTGGTGTTGAAGTAGAAGTAGGTGTATTAAAAGAAGAATGTGATAAGTTAAATGAAGATTTTTTTGTTTATATAGCCAAAAAAAGACCTTTTATAACCCTAAAATGCGCCATGTCTTTGGATGGAAAACTTGCTAAAGAAAACAAAGAAAGCAAATGGATTAGCTCAGAAAAAGCAAGGAAAATATCTCATATATATAGAAAGCACTCAAGCGCAATATTGGTAGGCATAAACACCATTTTAAAAGATAACCCAGAGCTTACCGTAAGGCTTGAAGGGAATGAATATCAGCCCTACAGCGTTGTCATAGACCCAAACTTAGACATCCCCTACGATGCAAACATATTTAAAAAAGGATACCAAAAAATTATTATCATAGTTTCTATAAAAGCAGATGATAAAAAGAAAGAACACCTTAAATCCCTTGGTGTTAGGCTTTTAGAATTAGAAAGCTTTGATATAAAATCTATATTAAAAGCCTTATACGAAATAGATATAATGCACATTTTTGTAGAAGGTGGAGCTTATACGATATCAAGATTTTTAGAAGAAAATATGTGGGATAAGATGCTTATATTTAGAGGTTATAAATTTATAGGAAAAGGCATAAGTCTTGATTTTGAAAGTGATTTTTCAAAAATATACAAAGGAAGGATTGAGATTATCGACAATACCACAGATTTGTTGGAAATTTACAATGGATATATCACTGTTTGATTACGATTTACCAGAAGAGCTCATTGCCAAATACCCAGTAAACCCAAGACATAGCGCTAAGCTGATGGTTTTAGATAGAAAAAGCTCCAATATAACTCATTCAACGTTTTGGCATATAGATGAGTTTTTGGAAGAAGGGGATTTATTGATATTCAACGACACAAAAGTCCTTCCGGCAAGACTTTTAGGAAAGAAAAAGGGGATAGAAAACTCAAATGTAGAAATACTTCTTTTAAGACACTTAGAAAATGAAAAATGGGAAGCTCTTGTGGGGGGCAAAAATATAAAACCAGAGCTCGTGATAGAAATATCTGATGATTTTGAAGCAATTATACATTCTCAAATAGAAAAATCAAAGTTTTTGGTGCTTTTAAAAGCTAAAAACCAAAATCAAATTGAGGCCATAAACAAATACGGCAAGATACCAATACCACCATATTTAGGAAGAGATGAAGAACCAATAGATAAAGAGTTTTATCAAACGGTATTTGCAAAAAAAGAGTTTTCTATAGCAGCCCCAACGGCATCTTTGCATTTTTCAAAAGAGCTTTTAGAAAAACTAAAGAAAAAAGTAAATATAGATTTTGTCACACTTCATGTATCCTACGGAACTTTTAAACCGGTAACCGTACAAAACATAGAAGAGCACAAAGTAGATGAAGAGTATATAGAGGTCTCAGAATCTCTTATAAAAAATATTAAAAAGACAAAAGAAATGGGTAAAAGGGTAATAGCGGTTGGCACTACAGTTACAAGGGCATTAGAAACCGCTATAGATAAACCATATTTTGGTTTTACAGATCTTTATATAAAACCTGGATTTAAATTTAAAGTCCTAGATGGTCTTATTACAAACTTTCATCTTCCAAAATCATCACTTCTTATACTTGTTAGTGCTTTTTGTAATACAGAAAACCTAAATGGTAGAGAGTTCATACTAAAAGCCTACAAAGAGGCTGTAAAACACAAATATAGATTTTACTCATACGGAGATGGCATGCTTATAATCTAAAAACTTGCAATCTAAAAGCTTGGACTTGTGGGAGAAAGGAGTAAACCGTTATGGCTATAATAAGTAGTGCACTCTATAAAAGCAGATCCAGATGGTACATTCCACCATGATCCTGTTCCAGTATAAACGTTACAAGACACAACTCCAAGTTCGTTTAACCTGTTTGCAACCCCTTGAGCGTATTCTATCGGAATATAAGGCGTTGCTATAGCATAAAAGCCTTGCGTAGATGATTCGTTGCAGCTTGTAGCAGTGCCTTCGCATCCAGATTGCAGATAGTTGGAAGACCAAGCGTAATACTGCCACACTTGACCAGTATTTGCATCTGCTAACCAATGCCCTATATAAGACATTAAAGCAGAACAAGAGGCAACTTTGTTCGATGAGGCTGCGGTGTTCCAATCGTTGGCGTTTGCACAAGTAATGTAAGGATAAGCTCCAAAATCATTTGCGTATTGTTCTATGCCTTTTATAAAAAGATTTACCCTTTGAGATATATGTTCTTGATCTGCATTGGCTTTTATCGTTCTATAGCCTATAAAAGCAGCTCCTAAAAACAGTGCAAAAGCAGTTAGAACCAAAAGAAATTCTATGATTGAAAAGCCCTTAGATACGTTTTTTATCGTCATTATAATTTAATTTATAAAGCCCCCAAAGCGGGGGCTGTAAGCTTTGATTAGAAATAATTTGCTGTATTTGAACCAGATACCAACACAGGCTGAGAAGTACAAGTAAGTAACGATGAGCCAGAATAGCCAGTGGCTGCTGTTACTGAACAAGTTAATCCATATGAGTTGGCTTGGTTGAGTATAGACTGAACATAGCCATTATCTATAGGAGCCGTTGTGAATGTGTAATAGCCTTGGGTCATAGATGAAGTACCAGTTGATGAAGAAGCCTGATTACCACCGCTCGGTGGATTACCAGTACCACCTGTATAACCAGTATACGTCCATGGACCATTTTGGACAAAACTACCTATATATTGCTCTAACGCTGCACATGAAGCTACGTTGTTGCTTGGTGCTGTACCTGTTGTCCAATCGTTTGGGCTTGCACATTTAACATAAGGATACGCATTGTAAAAATCTTTTGCATAATTATTAAGTCCTGTAGCAAATAGCTTAAACCTGTTTGCTATTTGTGTTTCATCTCCATTGGCTTTTAATGTCCTGTAGCCTATAAAGGCAGCTCCTAAGAAAATTACGAAGGCCGTTAAAACCAAAAGAAACTCAATAATTGAGAAGCCCCTACTTGACTTGCCTTTTTTGGACCCCCATGCTGGTCCTTTTACGCTTTCCATAAAACACACCTCCTAAATATAAAAATATATTTTATTATAAAATATCTTATTTGTCAATGATGATCAGTTTCTATCTAAAAGCTCTTTCATCTTAATAGCGGTATCTCTTATCTCCCATTGAGCGCCTTTTTCTATCCTCTTACTTATAAAATCCATTAGATGGGGTATCGTGCCAGACACTACTATGTTTGTTTTTTGACCATGAGGTAAGATAAACCTTGCATCTTCTGCTGGTATTCCCATATTTACAAGGTCTATATAAGCATCTTCAGATTGTTTTGTGGCTTTTAGAAAGATATCCAAAGCTTGCTGGTTATTCTTAATGGTAGGAGGAATTATCATCATATCTTGACGAGGTAAATCTTTTGCACCTATAGATTGGTCAATTATATTGCATCCATCGGCACTCCCTTGCTCTGAGAACGGCTTACGCACACTTTTCTTTTTTGGAAACTGTAAAACATACCTTTGAGAACGCTGGGAGAAATTCAAAAATGTATGCCTTACAAGCTGATGAGTCATAACTCTTGATATATTTTCAAGATAAAATACGGCGTAGCCATAATAAGCTTTTGATATATGAACAAGGCTAACATTTTCTAATGTATTTACTATATTTGGTGTAGATACTATATTTGGTGTGGATGTATTCTGTGGCAGACTTGTATCCCGTGGCAAACTTGTTTGATGAGATAATATGTCTTCAATAGCCTTGGCCCTTTCTTCTTCTGTAAGGTCTTCTAAATAATGCCTTAGGCTGAAGCCTATTATGTCTGGTGTGTGTTCGTTCCAATAGCTTTTAAAATATTTGGCACCTATATACATAGCTGTCTGAGGGTCTAATTTTTTATATATAAAAGCGTGAGAAAACACGGAAAAATGCTTGTAAGAGCAAAGCCTTAGAAGAAAATCTTTCGTTTGTTGTGTATTTGTGATTTTAGACTCTTGCAATAGATCAGATAAACCTTTTTTAGTGTAGCAAACCCTTGCACCAAGAGCACACAGCCATGTGTTGTTTGCAAAGTCCTTAGAAGAAGCTATATCTTTTATACGCATATTTTTATTATAAGCCAAAAAACGAGGATATATTTTTCAACTAATGAAAAAATTTTATATTTTTGATATAATATTAAGATATGAAATTGGTTGGTAAAACTGCCTTAGTAACTGGCTCTAACAGAGGCATTGGAAAAGCAATCGCCCAGAAGCTTGCCCAGAACGGAGCAGATATCATTATAACGGCCCCTATCAAAAGCGATGCAGAATTAGCGGCAAATGAGATAAAAAACGATTACAACGTCAAAACTTACGCTTTTGAATTAAACTTGCTCGATATGGGTTCTATTGAAAGCACCATAAAAGAGATAGAAAGCCATACAAATATTGATATACTTGTAAATAACGCTGGTATCACCAAAGATAACCTTTTTATAAGGATGAAAAAAGAAGAATGGGAAGATGTTATAAAAGTAAATTTTAGTTCGTTGTTTTATATAACACAACCCATAGTAAAACAGATGATAAAAAAACGCTGGGGTCGTATCATAAACATATCATCTGTGGTGGGCATAATGGGTAACGCAGGTCAGACAAACTATTCCGCCACAAAAGCAGCTCTTATAGGTTTTACAAAATCTTTAGCTAAAGAGGTTGGTTCTAGGGGTGTTACGGTAAATGCAGTGGCTCCTGGTTTTATAGATACACCTATGACTCAAAGCTTACCAGAGGATGTAAAAGAAGCTTACAAAAAGCAGATTCCTTTAGGAAGATTTGGAACGCCAGATGATGTGGCAAATGCAGTGTTGTTTTTAGCTTCAGAAGAAGCTTCTTATATAACTGGAGAAGTTATAAACGTAAACGGCGGTATGCTCTAAAAATATTTTTAAAGGAGGAAATTGTTATGGACAAAGAGCAAAGAATCAAAGAAATAATAGCAGATCAACTAGGGGTAGAGATAGACAAGCTAACCCCAGATGCTAAGTTTGTGGAAGATTTAGGAGCAGATTCGTTGGATGTGGTGGAACTCATCATGGGCTTTGAAGAAGAGTTCAACATAGAAATACCAGACGAAGATGCAGAAAAGATAAAAACCGTAGGCGATGTTCTAAACTATCTAAACGAAAAGTTGAAATGAGAAGAGTAGTTATAACAGGCATAGGTGTTGTATCACCTATAGGAAACAACGTAGCTGACTTTTGGCAAAACCTTGTGGCTGGAAAAAGCGGTATAGATACCATCTCTTCTTTTGATCCAGACAAATATGGTTTGTCGGTAAAAATAGCTGCCGAAGTAAAAAACTTCAACCCAGAAGATTATTTTGATAAAAAAGATGCCCAAAAACTTTCTGATTTTATAAAGTTTGCTTACGCAGCCGCAATGGAAGCCATAAAAGATGCCAGTCTTGAAAATGCCAACATAGATAAAGATAGAGTTGGTGTGATAGTAGGCACAGGTATAGGTGGATTAAAAGATATAGAAGAACAAAATGAGATTTTAAACGAAAAGGGTGCAAGAAGGGTTTCTCCCTTCTTCATACCTTATGGAATAGCAAATATGGCATCTGGGGTCATAGCCATAAAATATGGATTTAGAGGACCAAACTACTGCGTAGTATCTGCTTGCGCCACTGGTAATCATTCTATAGGAGATGCTTTCAGGATTATACAAAGAGGCGATGCAGATATTATGATAGCTGGCGGTACAGAAAGTGCCATAACCCCACTCGGTATAGCTGGTTTTGCTTCGCTAAAAGCCCTGTCCACTAGAAACGATGAACCTCAAAAAGCTTCAAGGCCTTTTGATAAAGATAGAGACGGCTTTGTAATGGGAGAAGGAGCTGGGATATTGATATTAGAGGAGTACGAACACGCTAAAAAAAGAGGCGCTAAGATATATGCTGAGATAAAAGGGTACGCTGCCACAGATGATGCTTTTCATGTAACAGCACCTTGTTCAGATGGAGAAGGTGCCGCTATGTGTATGAGATTGGCTTTAAAAGATGCCTCTTTAAACCCAGAAGATATAGATTATATAAATGCTCACGGCACTTCTACACCTCTAAACGATAAAATAGAAACCTTGGCGATAAAGAAAGTTTTCAAAGATCACGCTTATAAGCTAAAGATAAGCTCCAACAAATCCATGATTGGGCATCTATTGGGAGCTGCATCGGCTGTAGAAGCGGTGGCATCTGTTAAAACTATTGAAACTGGCACGATACCACCCACTATAAACCTCGAAAATCCGGATCCTGAATGTGATTTGGATTATGTACCAAACAAAGCTATACAGTGCGATGTAAGAAACGTTTTATCCAACTCCTTTGGTTTTGGAGGCACAAACGCCTGTATAATACTCAGCAAAGTTGATTAAAAACACAATTAAATGGATAGTTTTGAGCTTTTAGAAGAAAAAATAGGTTATAGATTTAAGAATAAAAATTTAGTAAAAAAAGCCTTTACACATATATCTTTTTCCAAAAGCTCAGAAAACTACGAAGTATTAGAATTTTTAGGGGATGCTCTTGTGAACTTCCTCACTGTAAACTTGCTGGTGGAGGCTTTCCCGGGCAAAAAAGAAGGGGAGCTATCCCAATTAAAATCTTTTTTGATAAGTGAAGAATTTTTGTCAGAGCTTGCCAGAAGCTTTGATTTCGACAAATACATCCTGATAAGCAAAGGAGAAGGAATAAAAGGTTCTAACAAAAACCCTTCTATCTTGTGCGATGTATTTGAAGCCTTTTGGGCAGCTATTTATATAGACAGTGATTATGATTGTAAATTGGTTAGAGGGCTTTTTGAGCATCATTTTAAAAGCAAGATACTACAGATAGTAAACTCCAACAGCCTAAAACAAGATTACAAAACGATGCTTCAAGAGATAACCCAGAAAAAATGGAAAGAAAGACCTATTTACAACGTCGTTAGCATAGAAGGACCAGAACATAAGAAAACATTCACGGTAGAATGCAGTTTTAAAGATTTTAAAAGCATAGGAAAAGGCAACAGCAAAAAACAAGCAGAACAAGAGGCAGCCAAACAGATGCTTCAAAGCATCAAAGAGCATGATAAAAAGCCAGTTTGAGAAAGTTTTAAAATCTATTCCAAAAGACACTTGGGATAGGATTATAACCAAAGAACCAGAATACATATATTTTAAACCCCTAAAAGAACATTATCATTTTGGAGCTTTTGCCATCATAATGTTGGTGAGTGGTTTAAACGCATATCAGCTAAAAGGAAAAGCCCAAGACAAATATTTTCCCGTATTAAAAGACTATCTTGTGTCAAACTCCAACAAGAAGGACTTTGAAGCCTTGAGAGAGGTATTTTTAGGCTTTTATAAAAAAGAACGCTCTTACAAAGGAAAATTAAAAAGGGTAAATAGATTTTTTGATTCAAAACTGGCAAAAGACATATGGGAAGAGCAGGAGGCTCAATTTTTTAAAAACCATTTAAAAGACATATGGCAAGATCTTTTTAGGATTATGAAAGCTAAAAGTCATTCCAAAACCATAGTTTTTGCGATGAAGTGCTTAGGTGTAGGGCTTATAGTAGAAGGTGTGTCTGATTTTGATTTTGAAGGCATTCCCATACCCATAGACTCAAGGGTAAGGTATTTTGTAAGAGAAAGGCTTAGGTTGGAATTAAAAGATCAAGAAATTTTATCTTTTTTTGAAGATATTCTTAAAAGCCTAAAAAATATAAACATGATACATTTAGATTCTTTGATATGGCAAATAGGCAAGCTAAGCGATGATGAAATTATCAGTTATTTCAGAGACTTAAGTGAAGAAAGTACAGGTAAAAAACTATTATCATGTTTAAGCACATAGATATTTTTATTAAAAAGTTTTATAATAATATTAGGAGGTGTAATATGGAAGAAAAAGTAGACGTAAAAAAAGCCATTGAGAACTTGGAAGAGGAGATCGCAAGAATCAAAAAAGAACTTGGGCTTGACAAAGAAAGTAAAAGCATAGTGGAGATACCACTAGAAAAAGGCAAAGAAGTCACCACGAAGCTGATGAATATGGCTCAAAGCATCATAAAGGTTGCTTCTGCGGCTGCTAACGGTGCTATGGAAGGAGCTAAAAAAGCTTTGGAAGAAGTGGAGAACAAAGAGCAAGAACAAGGAGAAAAGAAAGGATAAATGTCCCTTAGCTGTGGTATAGTAGGTTTACCCAACGTAGGTAAATCTACGTTGTTTAATGCGCTTATAAAAACAGCAAAAGCGCAGGCTGCTAATTATCCTTTTTGCACAATAGAACCAAATGTGGGCACCGTAGAGGTGCCCGATGAAAGACTTTACGAGATAGCAACATTGGAAAACTCTGCCAAGATAGTGCCAACTTTTATAGAGTTTGTAGATATAGCTGGTTTGGTAAGAGGAGCCAGCAAAGGGGAAGGTCTTGGAAATCAGTTTTTATCTCATATCAGGAATGTAGATGCCATAGCACAAGTGGTAAGATGTTTTGAAGACGAGAACATTACACACGTAGAGGGTGCTGTCAATCCAGTAAGAGATATAGAGATTATAGATATAGAGCTTATAGCAAAAGATTTGGAGTCTGTTCAAAAAGCCATTCAAAAGGTAGAAAAATCTGCAAAAGCTGGAAATCAAGAGGCAAAGCAAGATCTTAATTATCTTAAAAAATTTGAATCTATATTGGACGCTATGACACCGTTAAGAAGGGCTGATCTCAGCGAAGAAGAAAAAGAGTACGCTAAAAATAAGCTATTTCTTCTTAGCATAAAACCTACTATGTTTGTGGCAAATTTATCTGAAGAAGAGATACAAGATCCCACTTCAAACAAGCATTATATAAATTTGTTAGAATATGCAGAAAAAGAACATGCACCGGTAATTCCAGTGTGTGCAAAATTAGAATCAGAGATGATAGATATGTCAAAAGAAGAAATACAGGAGATGCTAAACCTTTACGGTCTAAAAGAAACAGGTCTTTCTTCTTTGATAAAAAGCGGTTATAAACTCCTTGGGCTTATTACATTTTTTACCGCTGGTCCAAAAGAGTCGAGAGCTTGGACGATAGAAAAAAATACAAAAGCCCAAAAAGCTGCTGGTAAAATCCACTCTGACATAGAAAGGGGTCTCATAGCGGCGGAAGTGATAAATTATGAGGATTACGTAAGAGTAAAATCTATGACAAAAGCCAAAGAACAAGGACTTATAAAACTTGAAGGTAAAGATTACACAGTAAAAGATGGTGATATAATATATTTTAGATTTAACGTATAAAGAGGTATTGGCATGAAAATAACATTTAACAATCAAGAATACGATTTTCAAGAAGGTATAACTGGTATAGAGCTTTTAAAAGCATTAAACTTAAATCAAAAAGATGTTATAGGCTTATCTATAGATGGTATCATATACGATCTTCAAACACCCTTATACCATGGCGGGATAATAAAACCAATAACCAAGCAAGATTCAGAAAGCCTTGATATATTAAGACACTCTTTGGCCCATATTATGGCTCAGGCTTTGAAAGAAATATACGGCGATGAAAAAGTGCATCTTGGTATAGGACCCACAACGGAAGATGGGTTTTTCTACGATGTAGAAGTAGAAAATCATCACATAGGCGAAGAAGATTTAAAGATCATAGAAGATAAAATGAGAGAGATAATAAACATGTCTTTGGATATAAAAAGAAAAGAGCTTGATAGAGAAGAAGCTTTAAGGTTTTTTGGAAATAAAAAAGAAGTTTATAAGTTAGATATCATAAATTCTTTACCAAGCGATGCTAAGATAAGCGTTTATGAACAAGGGGAGTTTGTAGATCTGTGCAGAGGTCCTCACATACCAAACACATCTTTAGCTGGGGCTTTTAAACTCAGTTCTATAGCTGGGGCTTATTGGAGAGCAGATGCCTCAAAACCCATGCTTCAAAGAATATACGGTATAGCCTTTTGGACTGAAAAAGAGCTTGAAGAGAGGCTGAAGCTCTACGAAGAAGCAAAAAAAAGAGATCATAGAAAGCTTGGCAAAGAGTTGGAGCTTTTTACTATAGATGAGACTGTAGGACCAGGGCTTATTATTTGGCTTCCAAAAGGAGCTATTTTAAGACAAGTGGTAGAGGAGTATCTTAAAGAAAAGCACAGGGCTTTAAATTATCAGTTTGTATATACACCCCATGTAGGCAAATCAACGCTTTGGGAAACAAGTGGACACCTTAGCTATTACAAAGAAAACATGTTTCCAGAGATGAAGATAGAAGAAGAGTCTTATTATGTAAAACCTATGAACTGTCCTTTTCACATGGCTATATATAAATCCAAGATAAGAAGTTATAAAGAGCTTCCAATCAAACTTGGAGAGTTAGGCACTGTTTATAGGTATGAAATGTCTGGGGTGTTGCATGGACTTATGAGGGTTAGGGGTTTTACCCAAGATGATGCTCACATATTTTGTAAAGAAGAAGAGGTAAAACCAGTTATCAAAGAAACCCTTGAGCTTGCTTTTGAAGTATTAAAGGATTTTGGTTTTGAAGACTATCAGATATTTATATCCACAAAACCAAAAGATGCCATAGGTACAGAAGAAAACTGGAAAATATCCGAAAGCGCTTTAAAAGAATCTTTGGAAGCCCTCTGTAAAACATACGAAATAGATGAAGGTGGCGGTGCTTTTTACGGGCCAAAAATTGATATCAAGATAAAAGACGCTATAGGTAGATTTTGGCAATGTTCTACTATACAGTTTGATTTTAATCTTCCGGAGCGCTTTGATCTTACATACATAGGTGAAGATAACAAAAAACACAGACCTTATATTATCCATAGAGCGTTGCTTGGTTCAGTAGAACGCTTTAGCGGTGTTTTGATAGAGCATTATGCTGGACATTTTCCTATATGGCTTTCTCCTGTGCAAGTAGCTATTGTGCCAATAGCGGATAGACATTTAGATTATGCCAAAGAGGTTTTTGAGCTTTTAAAAGCCAACAACATAAGAGCTTATATAGATGATAGACCAGAAAGGATGAATGCAAAAATAAGGGACAACGAGCTTCAAAAAATACCTGTGATCGCTGTAGCAGGGGACAAAGAAGTCCAAGAGAAAACACTGTCTATTAGAAGTAAAATTCAAGACTTGCAAGGGGTTTTTGGTATAGAGGATTTTATAAAAAATATGAAAACACTTATAAACCAAAAAAGATGATCGTATTTGTAAGTGCTACGGATACAGGGGTGGGCAAAACTTACATAAGTTCATTGTTGGTGGAATATCTCAAAAATATAGGGATAAACGTTGATTATGTAAAACCCATAGAAACAGGTGTAGAAGATATACCAGAAGATGCTTACAGGATAAGTAGCATCTTAAACAAGCCGTGGCAAGAACACGTGATATATACCTTCAAAAAACCCATGTCTCCTTATGCTTGTGCAATAGATGAAAAAAAAGATATAGATGTTGAAAAAATATTGGATATAATAAGCAAAAGAGCCCTCTCATCAGAAGTATTGATCGTAGAAGGGGCAGGTGGTGTTGCTGTGCCTATAAAAGTAAAACCACTGATAGACTACGCTTATTTTATCAAATCTCTAAAGGCTTTACCTCTTATAGTAGCAAGAGCTTCCCTTGGGACTCTTAACCATAGTTTTTTGACATATTTTTATCTTAAAAGCCAAGATATAAAGCCTGTTGGGTTTGTGCTAAATGGTATTGATTACGAAGAGCCATCCCAGTATTCTAACAAAGATATACTAAAAGATATGATACAAGAGCATATCAATATCTGGGAGCTTAGCAAAAATCCAGATAAAGAAGAAAGATTTTATCTTGGAGATAATATTTGGAAAACTATTGCTAATTTTTAATTTTATTTTAAATTTATATTTATTATCTTACTTTGGAGGTAAGTGTTTTGCAGACAGCTAAAAATATCCTTATCTGGTTTTTAATTATAGGGTTTATGATTGTAGCCTTCAATTTGTTTGAGGAAAAAGGCTCTGCCTCACCAAGCAGTACTCCTATGTCTTTGACTACGCTTACACAGATGGTTAAAGATGGAAAAATTGGTGAAGCAGAAATAAAAAACGATAAGGTTGTGGCTTACACGAAAGATGGCCAAAAGGTAGAGACATACATGCCGAAAGGCTATACAGCTATTATAGATGAAATGATAAAAAACGGAGTAAAAGTAAACGCATCACCAGCTGGCAGTGGAGATTTATCCTCTGGTGGCAATTGGTTGGTATCTATGTTGATATCTTGGTTTCCAGTATTGTTGTTTGCTGGTATTTGGATTTTCATGATGAGGCAGATGGGAAACGGTGGGCCTACCAGAGCCTTTTCCTTTGGTAAATCAAAAGCAAAAGTCTACATGGAAGAAAAACCAAACGTAAAATTAGAAAACGTAGCCGGGATGGATGAGGTAAAAGAAGAAGTAGCAGAGATTATAGAGTATTTGAAAGATCCAGCAAGATTCAGAAAGCTTGGTGGAAGACCTCCAAAAGGAATACTGTTTTACGGAGAACCCGGTGTTGGTAAAACACTTTTAGCCAAAGCTTTGGCAGGGGAAGCACATGTGCCATTTATATCCGTATCTGGATCTGATTTTGTAGAAATGTTTGTGGGTGTAGGTGCTGCCAGGATGAGAGACACCTTTGAAACTGCGCGCAAAAATGCACCTTGCATAGTGTTTATAGATGAGATTGATGCTGTTGGAAGATCAAGAGGTGCTATAAACTTAGGTGGAAATGACGAAAGAGAACAAACCCTAAACCAACTTCTTGTGGAAATGGATGGTTTTGATACATCAGAAGGTATACTTATCATTGCAGCCACCAATAGACCAGATATATTGGACCCAGCGCTGTTGAGACCTGGAAGGTTTGATAGGCAGTTGTTTATACCAAAACCAGACGTAAAAGGAAGATACGAGATATTGAAGGTTCATGCCAAAAACAAACCTTTAGCAAAAGATGTAGATCTTGAAATAATAGCAAGAGCAACGCCTGGATTTACAGGAGCTGACCTTGAGAACATACTAAACGAAGCGGCGCTTTTGGCTGCAAGAAAGAGAAAAGATCTTATATCTATGGAAGATTTAGAAGAAGCTATAGATAGAGTTATGATGGGATTGGAAAGAAGAGGTATGGCGATATCTCCTAAGGAAAAAGAAAAAATAGCAGTGCATGAAGTGGGTCATGCTTTGATGGGACTTATGATGCCAAATGCAGATCCCCTTCACAAGGTCTCCATAATACCAAGGGGTATGGCTTTGGGTGTAACTACTCAACTTCCAATTGACGATAAACATCTATACGATAAGGCAGACTTACTTTCAAGGCTACATATACTAATGGGCGGTCGTTGTGCTGAAGAAATTTTTTATGGAAAAGATGGTATAACCACAGGAGCTGAAAACGATTTACAAAGAGCCACTGATTTGGCTTATAGAATAGTAGCCACTTGGGGTATGAGTGAAAACATAGGGCCTATATCTGTAAGAAGAAACGTAAATCCATTTTTAGGTGGATCTACCGTTATGGAAGGTAGCCCAGAGCTTTTGAAAGAAATAGACAAAGAGGTGCAAAAACTCCTTACTTCGGCTTACGAAGAAACTAAAAGTACAATAGCTCAAAACAAAGACGCTCTTTCTAGTGTAGTGAAAAAACTCATAGAAAAAGAGACTATAGATTGTAAGGAATTTGTTGAGATACTTAAGCTACACGACGTGGAAATAAAGAACGGATGCAAACAAGAAGAATCGTTTGAAGAGAAAAAAGAAGCTGATGTAGAGCCAAAGATAGACAAAGACGTTGTAAACATATGAGTTATACATGTTGACAAGCTTGCTGATATGCAGTAAAATAAAATACCAAACTTTTTAAGAGGTGCTACGATGGGACATACTATAACCGAAAAGATAATAGCCGATCACGCCGGAAGAAAAGAAGTTTTTCCAGGTGAGCTTGTTAGTGCCAAAATAGATTTAGCAATGGCTAACGATGTAACTGCTCCACTTTCTATAAAAACCTTAGAAAAATACGGAATAGATAAGGTGTTTGATAAAAATAAGATAGCGCTTGTGTTATCTCATTTTGTGCCTGCAAAAGATATAAAGTCAGCAGAACAAGCTAAGATTGTTAGAGACTTTGCCAAAAAGCATGAAATAAAATGGTTTTTTGGTGAAGGCGAGGGTATAGAACATACGCTTTTACCAGAAAACGGTATAGTGGTTCCAGGGGATTTGGTGGTTGGAGCAGACTCTCATACTTGTACTTACGGGGGCATCGGTGCTTTTTCTACAGGTGTAGGTAGTACTGATTTGGCTTATGCAATGGCTACCGGAGAAATATGGTTAAAAGTTCCAGAGTCTATGAAGTTTATGTTCTATGGAAAATTAAACAAATGGGTGAGTGGTAAAGATCTCATACTCTACACAATAGGACAGATAGGCGTTGACGGTGCTCTTTATAGAGCTATGGAGTTTGATGGTGAGGCCATAAGAAGTTTAGACATATCCCAAAGGCTCACCATAGCAAATATGGCTATAGAAGCTGGTGGCAAAAGCGGTATCGTATCGCCTGATGAGAAAACTTTGGAATATGTAGAAAAAAGAGCAAAAAAACCCTATAAGATATATCAGAGCGATACTGACTCAAGTTATATAGAGTCTTACGAATGGGACGCATCTTCTATAGAGCCTATGGTAGCTTGGCCTTATTTACCTTCAAACGTACATCCGGTATCAGAATCAACTCACATAAATATAGATCAGGCTTTTATAGGTTCTTGTACCAACGGTCGTATCGAAGATTTAAGAATAGCTGCTGGTATTTTGAAGGGTAAAAAGGTTCATCCTTATACAAGGTGTATAGTGATCCCAGCTTCAAAGAACGTTTATCTTCAAGCAATGCATGAAGGTCTTATAGATATCTTTATAGAAGCTGGTTGCGCAGTGAGCACTTCTACCTGTGGTCCTTGCTTAGGAGGCCATATGGGCATACTTGCCAAAGGAGAAAGGTGTATATCTACATCCAATAGAAACTTCCCGGGACGTATGGGACATCCTCAAAGTGAAGCTTATTTGGCAAATCCAGCGGTAGTAGCTGCCAGCGCTGTAATGGGAAGGATAGCTCATCCTGAAGAAGTAATGTCTGAAGTTTTAGTATAAAGGAGACAACGATGGAATTTCTTAAAAATTTAACATTAAACCAAGCCTTGAGGCTTCTTTCTGGTAGTGTGCTTCTTTTTGTATTCTTGTTTGGTATCAGGGGTTCTGATGTAGGTTTTCTTTGGAAAGCTTTACTTTTACTCATGTCGTTAAATCAAATACAATCTGCTTTTACTAACTGGTGCCCAGCTATAACAATTTTTAAAAATATGGGTTTAAGAGAGGATTGTTAGGCATAGACATCATCAAAAATATAAGAATAGCCAGAGCGATAGACAGGTTTGGCTATTCTTTCTTAAATAGAATTTACACCGCTAGTGAGATACAATTGTGCAATATGAATATAGAGTGTTTATCTGGTCGGTTCGCCGCAAAAGAGGCTTCTATTAAAGCTTTTTCTATGCTTTTAAACAAAAGTTTTAGTTTTAGGGATTTTGAGATATTAAAAGCCAAAAACGGTGCTCCTGAACTTAAGATAAACAACCCTTATTTACAACATTTTATCAAAACAAAAAACTTAAAACCCCTTATATCCATATCCCATGAAAAGGAATTTTCTGTGGCAGTTTGTTATATCACAAAAGAGGAGGCGATATGCTAAAAGATTACAACAAATACCTTGAATATCAAAACACTAAACTTTATTTAGAAGGTGTGGATCTATACGAGCTTACAAAAGCTTTTGGCACACCCCTTTACGTGTATTCGGCTTCTTATATAAAAGATAAAGCCAAAGCCTACAAAGAGACTTTTAATGATGCAGATTTTCATTACGCTTTGAAAGCAAACGGCAATTTAAGCATCCTAAAGATCCTAAAAGATGAAGGTTTTGGAGCTGATATAGTATCTGGTGGGGAGCTAAGGAAAGCTTTGAAGGCTGGTATAGAACCTTCTAAGATTGTTTATGCTGGTGTAGGTAAGACTATCGATGAGCTTAAGATGGCCATCGAAGCAAACATAAAGATGTTCAACGTGGAATCTCCGATGGAGCTTGATGTACTCAACGATATTGCCAAAAGCTTGGGCAAAAAAGCAAATATCGCCATAAGGGTAAACCCAGACGTAGATCCCAAGACCCATCCTTACATATCCACCGGTATGAAAAAAAGCAAATTTGGGGTTGATATAAAAAGTGCCCACAAAGAGTATCAGTATGCTAAAAGCCTAAAACACATCAACGTTGTTGGGATTCATTGTCATATAGGTTCTCAGCTTTTAGATACTTCTCCATATATAGAAGCCTCTGAAAAAGTAAGAGAATTGTATGATCAGCTTTTAAAAGAAGGTTTTGACATAAAGTATGTGGATATGGGCGGTGGACTTGGCATAAAGTATAAACCAGAAGAACAAGAACCACATCCCAAAGACCTAAAAGATGCTGTTTATCCGGCTTTTAAAGATATAAAAGCAAAGATTTGTTTAGAGCCAGGAAGATCTATGGTGGGTAATGCTGGGATTTTGATAACGCAGGTACAGTTTTTAAAAGACAAAGGTCACAAGCATTTTGTGATAGTGGATGCTGGTATGAACGATCTTATAAGACCTTCTATATACGGAGCTTACCACCACATAGTACCTGTTCATGAAAAATACAGCGAAGAGTTTATAAAAACCGATATAGTTGGACCTATATGTGAAACTGGTGATTTTTTGGCTCAAGATAGAGAGATAAGAAAAGTAGATAGAGAAGACTACCTTGCAGTATTAAGCGCTGGAGCTTACGGATTTTCAATGTCAAGCCATTACAACATAAGACCAAGAGCAGCTGAAGTGATAGTGGATAACGGTATTTATAAGCTTATAAGAAGCAGAGAAACTTACGATTACATAGATTACGACGAAGCTCTTTTGTAAATGTTATAATATAAATACGGGTGGAAAAAAATGGAATTTAAAGACAACTTAAGAGTATTGGCAGAGGCTATAGAAAGGGAGTCTGTTCTCATACACAGATCAGCCCTGATAGATGGTTATAAAGAGCTGTTCAAGCTAAACACCATAGGAGTAGGGAAATTCGTAAAAAAAGCGGCGGAACTTGGTGGTAAAAAAGGCGCCATCACGTTAAAAGAAAGATACGAAGTAATGACAGATAAGTTATCGGAAGCCTTAGATCTTCTAACAATTATCGCAGAGTCATCAAGACTTATCACATTCATGGAAACATCTGTAGAAAATATGGAGATTCAGATAGAGGGTTCTATACTTGTGGAGGCAATACCACAAAGTAAAAAACCAGTTTGTGAACCGATGGCTGGTTTTTTTGCAGGATTTTTAACAGAACTTTTACAATCAAAATATAGTATTGTAGAAGTCTCATGCCAAGCTCAAGGTCATGATAAGTGTATTTTCAAAATAAAAAAGGAGGTTAAGTGATTTGAACTACGATATAAAAGATATTAATTTGGCTAAGCAAGGAAAAGATAGGATTGAATGGGCTGGTATTGACATGCCTGTACTTAGATCTATAAGAGAAGATTTTTCTTCAAAAAAACCCTTCAAAGGTATCACCATAGGGGCTTGTCTTCACGTGACTACAGAAACAGCAAACCTCATGATAACATTGAAAGAAGGCGGTGCTGAGATCTATCTTTGTGCTTCAAATCCACTTTCCACTCAAGATGATGTGGCAGCATCCTTGGTAAAAGATTACGATATCCCTGTTTTTGCCGTAAAAGGTGAAGATAACGATACATTTTACAAACATTTAAGAAGTATCCTTGACAAAAGCCCAAATATACTTATAGATGACGGAGCAGACCTCATATCCACAGCCCACAAAGAATATCAAGAGCTAACGGGCAAAATATACGGTGCTATGGAAGAGACCACAACAGGTGTTGTAAGGCTAAAATCCATGGCAAAAGACAAGGCGTTGAGATTTCCTGTGATAGCTGTAAACGATGCTCTTACAAAGCATATGTTTGACAACAGATACGGCACTGGCCAATCAACTCTGGATGGTATATTAAGAGCCACCAACAGGCTTATAGCAGGTTCTACGTTTGTAGTTGCTGGTTATGGTTGGTGTGGTAAGGGAGTAGCCATGAGAGCAAGGGGAATGGGAGCAAACGTAATTGTCACAGAAGTGGACCCCCTAAAAGCTCTGGAAGCCAAAATGGACGGATTTCTTGTAATGCCTATGGAAAAAGCCGCTCCTATGGGTGATATATTTGTAACTGTGACAGGCAACACAAAGGTTATAAGACAAGAACATTTTGAAGTGATAAAAGATGGTGCTATCGTATCGAACTCAGGACATTTTGACGTAGAAGTAGATGTTAGGTATTTAGAAAGTGTAGCTGTCGAGAAAAACGAAAAAAGACCAATGGTAAAAGAGTATATCATAAACACTAAAAACGGCAAAAAACGCATATACGTGTTAGCGGAAGGAAGACTTGTAAACTTAGCAGCTGCCGAAGGACATCCAGCTTCTGTGATGGATATGTCTTTTGCAAATCAATCTCTATCCGCAGAATATATATTAAACAATTATCAAAAGCTTGAAAAAGACGTATACAAAGTCCCAGACGAGATAGATCAAAAAGTAGCCAAACTAAAGCTCGGTTCCATGGGTGTAGAAATAGACACGTTAACCCAAGAGCAGATTACTTATTTATCTTCTTGGGAACACGGCACATAAGATGATCAATTATATTGAAAAATAAGCCAGAGCATATATCCTATACTTATGGATAAAAAGCTTAAGAAACTCAAAGATGCTCTGGGTAATAAAATAAACGATTCCATAATAGAAAGAAAACTCTACTCTTACGATGCTACAGCTATACCTATTGAACACACTACACCTATGGCGGTGGCTTTTCCCACATCTTCAGGAGATATAGAAACAATAGTAAAAATCTGCTATGAAGAAGATATACCCATGGTGCCAAGAGGGGCAGGGTCTGGACTTACAGGCGGTGCTACACCCGTTGCAGAAGGGTCTATCGTGATATCCCTTGAAAAAATGAACAAGTTTGAAGTGGATGTAGACAATACCACAGCTTACGTAGAACCAGGCGTAGTAACATCTGAATTTCAAGATTATGTAGAATCGTTAGGACTTTTTTATCCACCAGATCCGTCTAGTTTTAAATACTCTACCATAGGTGGAAATATAGCTGAAAACGCCGGTGGTCCAAGATGCCTAAAATACGGCGTAACAAGAGAGTATATTTTGGGTCTCGAAACGTATATAAAAGAAGGAAAGTTCCTTAAAAGCGGCAATCCCATCATAAAAGATGTGGCTGGATACGATTTAACCAAACTAATAGTTGGTTCCGAAGGGACTCTTGGAATAGTCTCAAAAGCCATAATAAAACTAATCCCAAAACCTCCTTACAAATCCACCATAATGGGCATATTTAACAATATAAGTGATATAGGAAAAGCGGTAACCAAGATAATGACCTCTGGCATACTCCCCTGTGCGCTTGAGTTTATGGATAAAAATTCAGTACAGGCGGTGCAAAGATTCTACCCAGCCGGTATACCAGAAAATGCGGAAGGGGTATTGCTAATAGAGCTTGATGGACAAAAAGAAAGTGTAGAAAAAGAAAAAATGGAGATATCCAACATACTAAAATCTTTAGGCGCAGAAGTTATACCAGCCAAAGACAAAGAACACGAACAAAAACTCTGGAGCGCCAGAAAAAATATAGGTCCAGCCCTTGCCAATATAAAATCTGGCAAGATAAATGAAGACATAGTATTTCCAAGGATATATCTATCTGAAGCTTTGAAAAAAATAAACGAAATAGCCAAAAAATACGATCTTACCGTAGTGAACTTTGGCCACATAGGAGATGGCAATCTTCATGTAAATATCTTATACGATAAACTCAACAAAGAAGAACTTCACAGAGCCGAAAAAGCCGTAGATGAAGTGTTTGAGTTAGCCCTGAGTTATCAAGGGTCCATTACCGGTGAGCACGGTGTAGGTATTACTAAGAAAAAGTTTTTAGAATGGCAGTTAAAAGATGTTGGTATTGAGCTTTTAAAAGCCATAAAACAAAGTTTTGATCCCAAAAACCTTTTTAACCCAGGGAAAGTTATTTAGATACTATTCTATGCAACGAAGCCATAGACGCATGTCCTACCATGTAAACCCACATCGAATTGCCAAAAAAATCATGGATTTCCATAAAAAAATGAACGATTGGTTTTAAAGAAGGGTCTTTCAAAGAAAAAGGAAACAAAAAGTGCATAACAACACCAGCAACAAGTACTATGCTAACATCTATAAGACCAAGCCCATGCACAAATCCAGATAATCCAGGTCTTGGTCCAGTCTCTGCTAGTTTAAACTTTATAAGGTTTTTAAAATCATTGACTACTTCATCCCATCTATTGTAAGGGAAAAAGTGAGATCTTATAGTTTCGTTGGTTAATACGTAAATCCACAAAGCTATTATAACACCAGCCAATATAGGTCCTATCGTGATATGTATGTTGAAAAACAAGTTAGGCAAACCTTGTTTTTTAGAGCTCATGAAAAGCGATAAAACAAGCTGCAATGCTATCAAAGGTGCGAAAGTCCAGTGCAAATATTTGTAAGCGTTAGACCAATCTTTATTCATGATAAAAGTATAACGCTAAAGTATGAAAAAAATATGAAAATGTTAAGACTTTATCAAACTTCCAATTTTGAATATAGGCATATAAAGAGCTATCAGGATAACACCTATTATGCCTCCTATTATTACAATCATAGTAGGTTCTATCAAAGAAATCATAGCATCTATAGTTTTATCAACCTCATCTTCATAAAACCTTACTATACTTTGAAGAAGATCATCAAGCCGTCCGGTTTCTTCACCTATTCTTACCATAGATATAAAAAGATCGTCAAAAAGTTTTGTATCATTTAAAGCCGACCACAAAGGACTACCTTCTTTTATCATCTTGGAAGCTTTTTCAGTACCTTCTTTTACTATCTCCATGCTGGATGTCTGAGCCATCAAATCAAGGGCTCTATCCAAAGAAACACCGCTGGAAAATAAAGACGATAACGAAGTGGCAAAAGAGCTCATCATGATTTTATGAAATACATTACCCAGCACAGGAAGTTTTAACAAGGTTGTTTCTATACGTTTTCTAAACTCTTTATTATTTTGATAAAGACGCTTAAAGATAATTATAAATATCACCAAAGCCACTATAAACTTAAGGATATTCTCATGAAGAAAATCCGATGTTTTCATAAGTACCAAGGTTGGTAAAGGCAAGGATGCACCGAAACCTTTGTATATGCTTGCAAAGATGGGCACAAGAAAATAAATTATGCCTGTAGTTATTATCGTAGCTATAATGAGTACAAAAGAAGGATAAAATGATGCACTTTTGATTTTGCCTTTTATTTTTGCTATTTTTTCATAATATTCGGATGCCAAAAGCATAGTCCTATCAAGCTGACCAGTCTCCTCACCTGTTATTACAAGACTTATCAAAAGTGGCGGAAAAACATCTTTTCTTTTTTGCATAGCTTGACCTACCGTGAGCCCTTCGCTAACATCTTTAGAAACTTCCAAAAGTATATCTTGAAAGCTTTTTTTGTTTATTTGTTTTGCTGCCATCTCGATAGCTTGCGGCACACTGATACCCACTTGTATTAAAAATCCAAGCTGCCTTAACAACAAGGATAGGTCTTTTTCTTGTACTTTTTTACCAAATTTGAAAGAGAATGATTTCTCTTTGGCTAACTCTATGGATACTGGGATAAGACCTTTTGATGATAGTGTTTGAGCTATGGCATCTTGATCTTGGGCGTCTATAGTACCTTTTTCTAATTTTCCATCCTGAGCATAAGCCACATAGTTAAATTTTGGCATTAGTAGATACCTCTATTTGCCTGAAAAAGAAAACAATCAAAATCATAAGGTGGAAATATCTCCTCTTTGACATGTAAAAGATTTTTAAGGGTATCGTAAAAGTCTTTATTATCGGTAAACAACTTAGAATAAACAAGTTTTATATCCTCTAAGTCTAAAACCAAAGCCGAAGAGCTTAAATCATCCAATATTTCATTCCTTTGTTCTTTAAAATCTACGATATCTACTTTTTTATAATCTATAAATTTATCCCCTATCTTGAGTAAAAAATAATAATCTTTATTTATATATACAACGCTTATAGGCACATCTATATTTAAATCTATCAAGGCGTTTATAAAATCTATCACAAAATGCGATATGCCCTTTATTTTAATACCGTATTTTTTAAAATATTTTTCTACAAGCTCAATATCTTTTTTCTCAGAGTAGGCCACTATATAAACATTACCTTCATCAGTTTTATGCAGAATGTCGTAAGCAATAGAATGCTTATCTAACTTGTGCCCCATCTCTGTTTCAAGGGAGATCTTTAAAGCATTTTCAACATCCTTTTGTCTTAAGGCTTTTGGTAAAAATCTCATCTTTACTATACCAAGGTTAACATCGAGGGTTATGCGGGCGTCGCCTGGTTCTATATTTTGTAAAAGGGATTTGTCTGATTTTAGATCATCTATTATACCGTTGGATTCAGGACTTTTATTTTGTTTAGCTAAAAGCTGACAAACATCTTTTTCTAATTTGATTAAGCTAAGATAATCGTTAGAGAGAAAAACGTTATAAATGTTTAATTGCTTTAGATTGATAGGAAATTTCATTTTTCTACCCTCTTAGCAGTTATAAAGATAAACAAATCTGTACCGTTTGATGTTTCGTCTTTGCTCATACCTATATTACCCAATATAGGCACTTTGTCTAAACCGGGAATACCCTGTAAAGATTCACCAACATTTTTTGTACCAATACCGCCTATTGCTAAAGTAGCTCCATCGGATAAAACTATAGATAAAGAATTGCTGTTTTGGTTTATTGGAGGTTGACCGTTTGACAACGGAGTTCCTACGGACATGTTTTGAATATTTATATCAAGCAATATCTTCCCATTGGGCAGGAGCTGGGGCATAACTTTGACAGAATTAAGCACGTTTTGGAGCGTTACATTTGGTACCCCTGTGGTAGACACCGTGGTAAAAGGATACTCTACACCTTGCGTTATTGAACTAGGCTGATTGTTCATCGTAAGTAAAGTGCTTTTAAATACACTTCTAGCCTTGTTTATCGATTCTAACGCCTGAATCTCAAATCCAAGAGCATGAAACTTCCCTTCGGAATATATACCAGATACAAGACCGCCTGGAGCGGCTATGCCAGTTGAAGGAGATACACTTGGACTTGCACCAGGAGTGAAGTTAAAAGCACCAGACAAAGCGGGGACAAAGTTGCTTGTGTTTAGTATCGTTATTCCCCTTCCTGCGTAAGCACCTCCGATATCTAATCCCAATTTTTTTTGATATTGTTTATTTATTTCAATAGCCTTAACATCTATCTGAACATAAATAGGTTTAGTGGATATATATTCTTTTAAATGCTTTTTGATATCTTCTAAGTTTTGAAGGTAATCTGTTATGGTAACAGCGTTCATTTTACTTATAGGTGTTACTATAGCTTTATCAGAAAGATAAGGTTTTAGTAGGCTTTCAAATTTATCGATTGTAATATATTTTATGTAAAACGTTTGAGACCTGGTAACGTTTTGTTTTGGTGCTTTTGAGATATAATCAGACATCTGTTTTTCGCAATTGGCAACATCCTCCGGCGTACCTGTGAGCACGATAGCTCTAAACTCGTTGCTTTTAGCTATATTTTTAAGTTTACAGGCTTTTGCTAAATTGTAAGCCTTTTCCAAATCGCCTTTTATAAAAAGAACTTCTGTAATATACTTTGGTTTAATAGATACGTATTGAGGAAAGTAATCTAATATATTTTCAATATTTTGAGGGTAATCTTCTAAGATGATTTTGTTGGCCTCTTCGTGGATTATCACAGCATCTTTTGATAAGTAATGGGATACAAGTTTTTGAAAATCTGAAAGATTTATACCATACAGATAAAGAGACACATTTATAAGAGATTGATCAGGTCTTGGAGGTTGCTCAAAATAAGCCTTTAGTTTTTCATTGACTTGTTTAATTGCCTCATCGGAACCACTTACCACTAAAACCCCTATTTTATCGGCTTGATAGACGTTGTAAATACCTTTTATGGATTTTATAAGATCATAAGCGTTTTGAGTGTTTATACCTTTTAATATAATTGTCTCGGTTTTTACTAAAGGTACTAACTGAGATGGATTGGTGGCGGTTTTTTCTAATGAGGGTTGCTTGGCATTTTTTAAAAGAGAAGACAATGGTGGCAAACCACCGGTGGGCATACTTTCACACTTGCCTGAGTTGATTACCATGATACCGTTTAATGTATTAAAATCTAAACAATACTCTCTTAGGATGTCTTTAAGCAGTTCATCTGCTGATATTGGTTTTGTGATGTTTATATTGACGCTTTCATCTTTAAATTTAGGACCAAATATAATACTTTTGTTGTCTATATTTGCTATTGTTTTGATGACATCTGATAATTTTGCGTTTTCAAATTTCATATTGGTTATGACAGTAGCTTCAGATAATCCACAAAAACCCCAAAATATGACTAAAAATGCTAAACTTCTAAATATACTTCTTTTTAATTCATTTCTCATTTTTCTTTCCTCCTAAATTATTTATTTTGCCCGTAAGATCGCTTATACTGTTTAGAAAGTTTTTGGGATTTTCGTCGGTAGGCAACAGCTCTACACCATTTCCTGTAGATATTACGATAAAATGTTTAACAACGCCGTTTTTCTCAACGCTAACATACCCCTCTACATTTTTTAGATCATAATAAGGCTTGCTTGATTGATTTATAGCATAAGCTTGAACACTGATAAAACAAAATATTAAAAACAAAGCTTCATTTTTTAGTTTTTTTAAAAACTTCATCTTTCACCTCTTTGTGTATATCTTTATTTATAAACTCGGCCAAGACGTTAAAATCCTTTTTAAAATAAGCAAAACCAAATCCATTAACCTTTAAAGTATCCTTTTCATTTATAGATTTTACACATAAATTTTTTATATTCACCTCATAACATCCATTTTTGTATTCTAATGAAGCTAAAGGGGATGTGTTTTTAAATGACTGAGCGTCAATAGATATATTTAAGACGCTTGGATTTAAATCTTGAGGATTTGTGTTTATGCTTACCAACGATGGATAGATACCTTTTTTGTTAAAATCAGACAAAACAAAATTATCAATACTGGCCAAAGCTTTATAGTGGTTGTGATAATTATCAAATATCTTGTTTATATAAACAAAGCTGCCTATTTTGTTGTTTAATTTGTCGTATTTGGCTTTTAACGAAAAAAGCTCTTTATTTAAGATAACCATTTTCTGTTCATAAGGTTTGATAGCAAGCTCTTTTTGTTTGTACAACAAATTTAAGCGAAGGTTTGATAAAAACAAAAACACATCCATAGCTCCAAATATTAAAAAAACCAAAACAGATAAGGAAAATATTATAAACTCTGGTTTTTTTATGAGTTCTTCATCTATACCTATATGAAGCAAAGAAAGTACACTTGAAAGCTCTGATAAGATAATATTTTCTGAGGAGGCGCTTTCTTTTAATAAGTTAACTTTTAGTTTTTTTAATTTATTTTTTCTTTTCATGTTTCATCTCACTTTTAGTAGGTTTACTAACCACAGGAGACTCTTTTATGTCAGATATTATATAACCAGTCAAACAAAGCAAAATAGGTTTTGAAGTGTTTAGGTTTTTAGTATTGGGGATTACACTAACTACAGAAGAGCTATCTTTGTCAAAGATATTGGCACTACACTGGGATTTCCCAAAACCAAATTTTATACTATTTACAAATAAAAATGGATAAGATGGATTTGGAGCGTTTAAAGAAGAAATAAAATTTGCAACGTTATCTTGGGATGTAGCTACAGATAGCTTAACTGGTATAGTTTCAATATTGAACATACGCTTTGAGGCAATGGATTTATTTTTTTTATCTGCGTTGACCGGCATGGTGAATAAATTGCCATTTTCATCTACTTTAAAATCCTTTGGGGTTCCTTCTTCAAAAGATATCGTATATCCACCTATCTGGGATATAAGAGATGGCAATACAACAGAGATTTGATTGGGAGCGGTAGTATAGGCATATTTTATGTTTGGATTTAAAAGCATGGCTTGGAGCTTTGGTATTTGGCTTTTATAATAAACAATATTCTTTTCTATATTTGTAATTTGATCTTGAAGCTGGGTGGTGCCCTTCACAAAAGACGGCAAGCTTGATATTTTTTGCTGCAGTTTTTCTCTTTTATCCATCTGTTTAAAATATATATAAATACTTATTGTTGGTAAAAGCAAAGATACCAATATAAAAACCGCCTTCTTATCTCTTTCGTTTAAAGACCCGTACCAACCTAAAATTGCGTTTTTAAGTTCATTTATCATATCAACCACCAAAGGATTACCAAAAATCCTCTTCTACGGGACGGTCTCTAAGACAGTGTATATGTTGCTTAGAGCATCTACAACGCATTCTTTATTCTCAATATCACTTATACACTGCCTTAAATTTTTTGATATCTCTGGAAAAGATATAGGATAACCCCTATTTGTATCTTCGGTGTTTACAACAAAACTACACTTGGTGATAAGGTCTTTGCGGTTTTTAGTATAAAAATCTATAGTAAACCTTTGGAAACTTTTGGCTATCTTACTTTTTTTATTTTCTATATTTTTCACATCAAAAAGCAGTTCATCGTTATCTTCAGAACACACTAATCTATTTTGACTACATATCTTTTTAATCTTTTCGTATGTACTAATAGGCGTTATATCCATACTATATTTGTTGGCTTGGCTTTCATAGAGAGCATTGGCTGTATCGTAAAGGTGATTGCAAGATTTACCAGTAAGCGTATTAAATACCAAAGTGATTTCAGATTTTAAATCATGAGGATAGCCAAAAGACATATTTATGCCAGCAAATATAACAATAACAATAAAAGTAAACACTTTTATTGCAACGTTTTGCCTATCTTTTTTATATCCTTTCTCCATAGGTTTTCTTGGTGTTGTTTTCATATATTATACCTATCGGAATTTTTGCATCAGTTTTTATATAATCCCATTCTTTGGCTATTTTGTAAGCTTTTTCAAAATCTGAAGGGTCGTGGTTTTCTATCTTATAGACTCTGCTGTTGTAAAAGTCATAGGTATTGTAAAATATCACGCAAGGCTGAAAAACCTCTACCAACGAAAAACCCTTGTGCAATACCGCTTTTTTAATGATATCTTTAAGATGGTCTATGTAGCCAGTATAACTTCTCGCTACAAATGTAGCCCCTGCTTCCATGATAAAAGATATTGGGTTAATGGGGTCTTCAGGTGGACCTTTGGGCGTTGATTTACCTTTAAAATCCAAAGCGCTGGTGGGCGTAAATTGTCCGGTAGTTAAACTATAGGATCTGTTGTCGTGGACTATAACGGTGATATCTATATTTCTTTTTGCAGCAAATATAAGGTGTTCCATCCCTTCACCGTAGCCATCTCCATCTCCCACAAAACATATTACTTTTAGATTTTCATTGGCAATCTTTATACCGCTTCCTGTAGCCAAGGCTCTCCCATGTAGCGAGTAAAAACTGTTGATATTTACATAATCAAATATCTTACCGTGGCATCCTATACCTGTTACCATTACAAAATCTTCAAGCGGTATATCATCAGTAAGCTCATTCAGAGCACTGCCCAAGGCACCCAAGATGCCAAAATTGCCACAATTCCTACACCAGGTTATCTCTGCCCCCGTATATAAGCTTTTAGTAATCATAATAATTTATTATATAACTTCTTTTAAAAAATTGTATGAGTTTGTGAAAGATTAGACACCGCCTGTAACAAAGATATATCTGCTATTTAACTGCTATAATAAAATTTATGAAAACTTTTAAACTTTTAATATTTGTTTTTGGTTTTTGTGCGTTGTCTTATGCTTATCCAGATGTAAAGATCATGATAGAAGATAGCAAAAGTATTACGCCCAGCGTTTATAAGCTTGATATAGAGATAAATTATAGCGCCCAAGATAGTGCTAACGTGATAAATTACCTTGGCAAAGTCGATCATTTGATTAGAGGTTTAAATATACCTTACAAAGGCGGTAGTTTTAGGATTTTAAAAAACTGCTTTTATTCTAACAATAAATATGTATGTGAGGCTTATAAAGGTATAAACGATTATAGTTTTTATATGAAAAATCCTGAAAACCAAACAAAAATATTGAACGCTTTAAAGGGTATAAACTATGAGATAACATATACTGGTTTTATAGTACCAAAAAAAGATATAGATGCTACAAAGAACTATCTTATAAAGGATTTGGCCAAAAAATCCATGGTTTATGCCTCAAACTTTTCTAAGATTTTTCAAAAAGAGTGTTTTGTGAAAAGCATTTCTTATGCCAAAAACCATCCGGTGCTACCGATGAGATTTGCTATGGCAAAGGCTTTACCAACACCTGTAAAATCTGAAGAACATATAAGTATGCAGGCTTTTGTGGATATATCTTGTAGATAGTTATTTAGAAATAGCCTCTTCTGGTACGTTTGGTAGATATACGACATCTCCTTTGTCTGTCAGGGCGAATTTATCTTGAAACTTATCTTTGTAGCCTTTTTCGTTGTTTATAAAACGCTCTAAGGCTTTTGGCTCGTTGTGGGCTCTCATAATATACTCTTTGGTGGTACCATTTGAAAAGGTTATCAAAACTTTAAGGCAGTAAAACTTAGAATTTTCGCCGTCTTTACAGCGCTCTATCTTTGCATCTAAGGGCTCTACCTTTACACTTCTTGCCACTATCTTCATAAGCGTATCATTATTATATCATTTATTTTTTCAAATTTATCTATATTTAAGTCTTTTGGGGTTAGTTCTATATAGTTTTCTGTAAGGGCTTTGTCAGGGGATATGGTGATGGCTCTTAGGGTTTTACCTTTCATAGATGCTCTAAAGCGTTCCCTTTTTTCTTGATCAAGGTTATGAAGAAGTTTTGAGCGCTCTTTTTTGGTGTTTGAATCTACTTTTGGTGTTAGTTTTTGGGCTTTTGTAAGGGGTCTATCTGAATATGTGAATATATGAAGGTAAGCAAAAGGAAAATCTTTTAAAAAATTGTAGGTGATATTGAAATCTTCGTGGTTTTCTGTTGGAAAACCTACTATTATATCTGTACCAATGGCACTTATTGGTCTTTTTTTTATTATAAAATTTACCACTTCTTCATACTCTTTTAGTGTGTATTCTCTTCTCATGGCTTTTAATAGCTTATCGCTGGCGCTTTGAAGAGAGAGATGAAAATGCGGCATAATATTTGGCTCTTCTGTTATAAGCTCTAAAAGCTCTTTATCTGTTTTAATCTCATTTACATTCATAGAAGAAAGCCTTATAAATATTGGTATTTTTAAAAGTTTTTTTAAAAGCTTAAAAAGTGAACTGCCTTTATCATGTCCATATTGGCTTAGCTGTGTACCGGTAAGAACTACCTCTTTGTAGCCTTTTTCATATAGGTTTTGTACGCTTTTGATAACAAGCTCTTCGTCTACGCTTCTTGATTTACCTCTGGCAAAAGGTATTATACAAAAACTGCAAAAGCTATTGCATCCTTCTTGGATTTTCAAAAAAGGCCTATGGTTTTCAAATATAATATCCTCTTGAAAGGTTATATCGTTTTGTCTAAAGATATTATCTACGTAAGAGAGTTTTTGTTTTGTGTCCAAATGGTTTTTTATAGCTTCTAATATATCTGTTCTGTTGGCGTTTCCAAGTACTATATCCACTTCTTTTAGTTTTTCCAAAGCCTCTTTTTGAGTTTGGGCATAGCAGCCTGTAGCTATTACTATAGCGTTTGGGTTTTCTTTTTTGGCTTGGTAAATGGCTTGTCTTGAGCTTCTATCCGCTTGAGAGGTAACGCTGCAGGTGTTTATTATATAAATATCTGGTATTTCTGATTTTTCATAACCATGTTTTAAAAGCCAAGAGCTTATGAAGTCCCCGTCAAATTGATTCATCCTACAGCCTAAGTTTATAACTTTAAACTTCATCAGTTACCTATTTTATCCGCCTATTGATGTCATAGCTCTGTTGCAATCCAAAAAGCTATAATCGTTGTTTATGATGTATTCGTTGGATATATTTTTTTGTCTTATGATATCTGGCATTAGTTTTCTAAAAGCCTCTAAACCCTCTTCTCTTATAATCTTTTTTATATTTATACCGCTGTTGGTTCTAAGACAATACATGATAGTACCCTCTGGAGTGAGTCTTAGCTTTGAACATCTATCGCAAAAAGGGCTTGATATTGGACTTATAAAACCCACTTCTGTGTTTATAGACTCTATTAAAAACCTTTTGGCGCTTTTAGAACCATCTGGTGCTAGTGCCGTTAATTTTCCGTAGGTCTTTTCTAAAAGCTTAAAAACTTCATCATTGTAAAATATCTTTGATCTATTGAAAAAATCAAGCTTTCCCACTGGCATTAGCTCTATAAACCTTATCCTTGCTCTTACATCCTTTGCAAACTCTAAAAGGGGTATTATCTCAGAGTCGTTGAAATTCCTTATCAAAACTGTATTTAATTTTATGTTAAAACCCAAAGACGAAGCCTCATAAATGCCTTCTAAAACGGGTTTTATGTCGCTTTTGGTGACATGTTTAAACTTGTTTTCATCTAGTGTATCTAAGCTTATATTTATAGTATCAAGACCAGCTTCTTTTAGAAGTTTTGCATATTCTTTTAGATATGTGCCGTTGGTGGTCATTGAAATAGATTCTAAGTTTGTGGCTTTTAGTAAAGATACAAGATTCCACACTTGAGGTCTTACGAGGGGTTCCCCACCTGTAATTCTTACTTTTTTAAGTCCAAAATCCTTCATTACAAGCACTATATCTCTTATCTCTTCGTAAGATAGCATATCTTTGTGGGATATATAATCTATATTGATAGGTCTACAGTAAGAGCATTTCATATTGCATTTGTCGGTGATAGATATCCGAAGATATGTTATTTCATGCACCCATGACCCATTTTGAGCTTCCATCTTTGAAAACCTCCTTTTTCCATATAGGTGCTTCTTTTTTTACCTCATCCACAATAAACCTTGAACCTTTGTAAACCTCATCTCGGTGAGATCCAAGCACCAGCACAAAAAAAGACACCTCTCCTACTTTTACACTACCTATCTTATGATAGATATAGGCATCTATAAGAGAAAAATCCTTTATGGCTTTTAATCTTATATCGTGAAAAATTTTTAAAGCCATGGGTTCATGGGCTTCATAGAAAAGCTCTACGATGTCCCCGTCTTCTTTTGAAGCTCTTGCTATACCAAGAAACGTCAAAGAGGCCCCTACTTCTTTTGGGACAGATCTTAGTATATCTTCTTCGCTAGCTATAAACTCTACACCTATAGATACCTTAGGAATCATCAAAATTTAATATATCTAAAAGCTTATAAACTTCTATGCAATATATTAGCTTAATCCATAGCTTCTGCTGCTGTTACTATGTCTATTAGCTCTGCGGTGATGGACTCTTGGCGAGCTTTGTTAAATATAAGAGTCCATTTTTTGATAAGATCGGATGCGTTTCTGGTGGCATTGTCCATGGCTACCATACGGGCAAAGTGCTCGGCAGCGTTTGATTCTAACATAGCCCTATAAAGCTGATAGTTCATGTATATGCTTATGATGCCATCAAGTATATCCGTTTCGTTACCTTCTACGTTGTATATGGTATTGTGGTCTAACTTTGGTTCTTGAATGTGGACATCTTCGTAAGTGATAGGTAAAAACCTTCTTTCTTTTGGAGCGTATGTGGCTTTTGTTATCATCTCATTGTTAAAAAGCACTATATGATCTGTCTCTTCCTCTTTGTATCTTGATATAAGTTTAGCGCCAAGCTCTTTTACTATATCAAAGTTTATTTCTTTTTTAAATACATCTTGATAGGAGCTAACTATGTTGTAAGATCTTTTAGAATAATACTGATTGGCTTTTTTACCTACTATATGAAGGTTTATACGTTGGCTTGGGCAAGATTTTATATAACTATCCACTTTCTTAATTAGGTTTGTGTTAAAAGCACCTGCCAAACCTCTATCTGCGGTTATCACTACAAGATCTACAGTCTTTAACTCTCTTCTTTTAAAAAGCGGATGTGAATATGTATCTATGTGGGCAAAAAGGTGAGCCATTAGTTCATAAAGCTTATCGGAGTATGGTCTTGCTTTGAATATAGCCTCTTGAGCTTTTCTTAGCTTAGCGGCAGAAACCACCTTCATGGCGTTTGTAATACGCATCGTATTTTTTATACCAGCGATCTTACTCTTTATATCCCTTGGCGATAATTTTGGCATAAATCTTCCACCTCTATCTTCAAATAATTATTATATTTTATCATAAATCTCTTTAATTTT
>Ga0078972_1000661_pt1 | contig 141289 bp, 129 predicted proteins | sample YelNatPaOPGAMG01_FD_67568 | JGI IMG/M metagenome (GOLD analysis project Ga0078972, IMG submission 67568) | Hot spring thermophilic microbial communities from Obsidian Pool, Yellowstone National Park, USA - OP-RAMG-01 (SPADES assembly) (version 2) | ecosystem: Environmental > Aquatic > Thermal...
CCGGGAAACTGGTTCTTATCACCGAAGGGGGGTTTCTGGTTACCGAAGACCGGGGGATCGTCAAGGTCTTCGACCCTGAAACCGGAGAGTGCCTTTTGGCGCAGGAAGCTCAAGCCGTACCGCATCCGGTTTTCGCAGTTGGAAACCGCATTTTTATACCCACCAGGGATAAGGGGAACAACTTCGCTGGCTACCTCGCTTTCGTAGCGCAAGATAGGGAAGTTTCCCCCTGCCCTTCCCTCGGTCGGGGTTCCTACACCCTCTATCGTCCTGGGGAGGGGACTTTTCCTCAATATGCCTATCCCGATGCGCCGCTTCCCGTTTTGCACTGGGAGGAAAGGGATGCCGGGGGTGCTCTCGAGCTCCTCGATACCGAAGGTAAGACCCTCTGGAAAATTCCCCTCGCTTCGCTGGGGATTGCAGCCCAGGAAGCTGCGAAATCACCGCTTTTCCTTTTCGATCGCTTGGGGGAGAAAATGCTTCTTGCTATAGCCGAAGAAAGCGACCCCGGAGAAAAAACGCCTTTTGCGGTTTTCGTGGTGGATTACGAGGGGAACGCCACCTTTTTGGGGAGGTTCAAACCCCATTTAGCGAAAATTTTCGGGGCCTTTCTCGCCGATACCTCGGTGGCGGTTATAGAGGAGGAAACGCCGGATACCATCGCCCTTCGGATTTTCTCTTCCCAGGGGGAGTTACTCCGCAAGACTACGCTGGCGCCGAATCTTCCGAGCGCCTTCTGGCCGCGTTTTGTGGAGGGACGGGAACTTCTCCTTTTCCGCAAGGAGCTTTTCCTGCGCTATCAACTCCCTGAGGGAGAAATTACCGGGGTTTACGCTTTCGGCGAAGGCTTCGAACCCGACCTCTCTCGCTCCTCAAGCGTCATCACCCACGCCGGGAAAGCCTTCGCGTTCTTTGCCAACCGCCTCAATATCGAGGGAGGGATAGAACAACCGTCCCTTTTGTGCTTCGATATCACCGGAGAGAGCTGGCCGCTTCCTTTAGAGCTTGTCTCGGTATCCCCTCACGGGGAGCACTTATACCAGGTTTTCGAAGACCTCCCCACCGAACTTCGTTTCCGCACCCCCCCAGGGCTTGAGGCGGCCATCCAGGTAACCGCCGGTGAGGGAGTGGTGCAGAAGATGCAGAAAGCAACCTACGAGTGGCACACCCCGACTCTTCCCGAGGGAAATCCCAGAGAAGTGCCGCTTTTTGCTTCCCTGGGGCCGGCGCAACGCACCTTCCCCATGGAGGTGGTTCCCTTCCCCAATCCTCTCACCCTCGAAGCTGAAACCCGGTATGAAGGGGAGTATCTCGTGGTCTTTTGGACCCTGCGCAACGTATCTTTCGCCGATATTTCCGACCTTTCCTTTGAGCTTACCGAAATGCAAAACCTCACTTTCTCCCACGGTGATCCCTTCCCCGAAAGGATCGGGAAAGGTGAGCGACTTTCCGGAAAACTCTCCTTCACCGTCCGGATTACCGCAGAAAACCCGGACGTTTTTCTCCGCTTTCGCGGCTACGACCTTCCCTTAAAGGGGATACTCCGGGTTTCCTCTTCTCGGGGAATCGCCGAAGCGCCCTTCGGGACACTCCTTCCCATCTCACCCCGCTATGCCTTCCGGCTGGGAATCTACGACCCCGCAGGGGGGAAATTGCTTTCTGCCCAGGAAGTCGCGCAGTACCTCCGGATTGAGGACCGGCAAGGACGGGATATCACCCCGGAACTCACCATGCAGGCTGAAGGATCGGGTCGGGTGCTTCTTGTGGGAAACATCGCCCCGGGTGTCCCCGGAAAACCCCTGAAACTGCGGCTTATCTGGGAAACAACGCTACGAAGTTTCCGGGTGGAGGTGGGTTCCATTTCGAGAGAAGGAAAAGTGGAACCCCAGTTTGCAAGTGTCTTTGCCTCGAAGCTCCGCACAGAAGGTACAATCGAAATCTTTTTCCCCGAAAACACCCCGAAAGATCAGGATGGCTTCCGTTACAACCCACAGTACTACGAGCTGCGGCTTCCGGAAAACTAGCCTCCCCGGGCTGACTTTGTGCTTGGGGACGACGAGATGTCCCACTTCAGATTCACCGTTTTCGATGCCGCTTCCTCAAGCGACGCCGATGGGGTCATCACCGATTACTGGTGGTGGTCGGGGGGTTCTGCCTTTCCCGATACCCACGCTTTGAAACTCGCCCGCGCTTTCAATGCGTCCGGTATCATCCCGGTAACCCTTGAGGTACAGGATGATCGAAAAACCACAAGCCGCATCGAAAGAGAAGTGGCTGTGGATGCGACAAGAGATATCGGCGGACGCCACGTCACCATCCCTCCTGCGTTTGTGCAACCGCCAAAGGTTTCCTACGAAGTGGAAGTGCTCACTGGAGATTGCGAAGGCGCAGGAACCGATGCCCGGGTGTTCCTGGCGCTCTATGAAAAGAAAGAACGCGAAGGAGTGGTCTATGGCTCCGGGGTGATGGAGCTTACCTCAGCGCTCAATCCCTTCGAACGGGGAAAAGGACCGCTTCTTCCTCGAGGGGCGGAAAATAGAAAACCTCGACCATATTGCCCTCCTCCACGATAACTCCGGCAGCCGCCCTGGGTGGTACTTGCTGGGCCTTGCGGTGAAAGACACTGCCACAAAAAAGGAATGGGTTTTCCTTCCCGACCGCTGGCTGGCGCTCGATGAAGCCGACCATAAAACCTATGGGGAATTCAAGCCCCTCACCTCCACGTACCCCGCTGGGGTGGTGTAAGGGGATCGGAATTCCTACAACCTCACGGAACTGAGTAAGACCGTTTTCATCGTATCCTCAGGGATAGAGGAATTCTATTTCACCTGCGGCGATGGTACGAAAGCGATGGCGGTGTACCGAGAGAACGGGGTGCTTTTGGGCCGGCAGAACCCTTCGGGGAAGAAACGCGTGGTCCCCTATATTCCCGAGAACGAATGGGGCGTGAAATTCGAAACCTCAAACCTCACCCCTCCGCAGCGCTTCAAAGTGAAGGTTTTCAGCGGAAACTCGCAAACCGAAAAATGGATCTGGATCTTTCCCGCTCACTGGTCCACCTACCCCCAGGTGGCGCTTCGGGCCTCACTACTCTTTGGCCTCAAAGACGAGGTGAACAAAGCGGAGGAGAGCAACATTTTTTACTGCGCCAAGCGAATCCGGGAATACCTTGCGGGACTCAAAGCCGATGTGGTGAACGCCTCTTTACCTGCTTTGAACTACGGCATCAACGCTCTCTCCATCTTCGGACCTTCCCCCGACAGCCTCATCCAGGATACCCTTTCCACGGTGGTGGAACAGTACCTGGAAAACCAGGAAGGAGTTATCCTGAGAATTCTCGGCCTTCTTACCTCCGAAGCGGTTTCGGAAACAATCGGGCTTTTAACCACTCTCTACGATGCGTACCAGTGGGCCACAGAATTCCCCGCTATTCTGGGAACCTCGGTGAGTGAAGTCTACAAGGTGGTCCTCCTGAAGCATTTGGGTGGAAACTATCAGGGCAGAGGCGATCAGACGCTCCAGCAGATCGATCTTCTCCTCCAAAAAGCCAAAGACCTTGTCGCCGAGAGTATCCAACGCCTCGAAGCAAACGACGCTTTCGCTTGCAACGAAGCACTGACGAAACTCCGGACTCTGGTAGTGGGGAATAACCCCTCAAGCAATACCCTCGACGACCATCGGATTTCCTACGGGGAATTCGGGATAGTCGATTTAGAATCTGGTGTTCCCGATTACCCCCTGGCTATCCTCATCTCCATAGAGATGGTTGCAATGAAAAACTAGCGGAAAGAGGGGCACTCGGTGTACGTGGGGGACGAGTTCATGTCCATTCTCCCCTACGATAAAGTCACCTGCACCAACGCCGCCTTGGATATCTTCGAACCCCTCTTTTGCGAAATCGCCGAATTCGCCGGAATCCTGGTGAATCTGTGCCTCCTTGAGCCTCTCTGAAAATTCTCTCCATCCCCGAAAGGACCCTTGACAGGGGTCCCTCGTTTTTGTAAAATTTGCGCAAAATTAAAAAATTGCTAAAGAAGGGAAAAGATGGCCACCCTGAAGGAAATCGCCCAGAGGGCTGGTGTTTCCATCACCACGGTATCCCATGTCCTCAACGGTACCCGCCCGGTGAGTACTGAGCTCAAAAAGCGGGTCCTCGAGGCCATGGAAGCCCTGGGAGTTGAACCCCGACTTCCCACCCGAAAGAGGTCTTCTCAGCTCATCGCCATGCTCATCGATGATATCTTCAATCCCTTCTTCACCGAGGTTTTTGCCGCTGCTGAGGCCACGGCCCGGAGCATGGGGTACCACCTTCTCCTTCTCCCCTCCATCGAGCGGGGCTCGGACCTCCTGTACCTGCGGGACCTTGAAGAGAAGTCCGTCGATGGTCTCATTGTGGCCACACGGCTTGGGATTGCTTACCTCAAAAAAGCTTTCTCCACCCAACTTCCCACAGTTTTTCTCGGGGGAAGTTTTGAGGTTCCTTTCTCAACAAGTGTTTTCCTCCCTGATAGAGAAGGAGCATACCTTGCCACAAAGCACCTCTTAGAGCTCGGTCACCGGGACATTCTCTGCCTCGGTGGACCTGCAAAGTTTTCGCTCTTTCGGGAAAGGTTCGAGGGGTACGTGGAAGCCCTCAACGAGTGGGGCCTTGCCCCCAGTCCGCAACTCATGGTGGAAATGCGCCTCACCTTCGAGGAAGCCTATCGTTTCGGCATCGAATTTCTGGAGAAGGAGAAGGGAAGTGTTACCGCTGTATTCGCTCACAATGACCCCTCAGCCCTGGGAATGCTCAAAGCGGCTCAGGACTTGGGCATAGATGTTCCTCAGGAGCTCTCCATCGTGGGATTCGACAACACCTACGTGACCCGCTTCACCCAGCCACCCCTCACTTCCGTTGACCTCCCCAAAAAAATCATCGGGAAACGGCTGGTGGAACTCCTCATCCGCCTCATCCAGGGGCACAACGTGGAGCCCTGCTCCATTGAGGAAGTCTCTCTATCGGTGAAGGCCTCCACTGCTCCAAGAAGAAAGGAGGAAAAGCCTTGAGCTCACAGACCAAAATCACGGTTATTGGCGCCGGCAGCGCAGTATTCGGACCCCCAACGATCGTGGGTATTCTCAAAAACCCGAATCTCCGGGGGGTGGAGCTCTTCCTCCACGATATCAACGCCCAGGGTTTAGAGAAAATCCACGCCCTGGCAGAAAAACTCAACGCCAATCTTTCCGCAGAGGCCCGGATTCGAAGTTCCACGAATCGCGAGGAAGCTCTGGAGGGAGCGGATTTCGTCATCCTTTCCATAGCGGTGGACCGGGAAGAGTGCTGGAAGCTCGACCGGGAAATCGCCCTGAAATACGGCATCAACCACTATGCCGAAAATGGAGGACCGGGGTCTTTTGCCCACACGGCGAGAAACCTCTCCGTCATCATGCCCATCCTCCGGGACATGGAGAAGTACTGCCCGAATGCCTGGCTTCTCAATTTCACGAATCCCGTTCCCAAAATCTGTACTGCTGCAGCACGGTACACCAAGATTAAAACCATCGGCATCTGCCACCAGATTCAGTTCGGGTACTTTATCCTTGCCGGGCTCTTTGCCGAAGAACTCGGGCTCAAAATCCCTAAAGATTTCAACTTCCGCTGGAACGATCAGTCCATTGCCCTTTTCCGTCTCATGAGCAAAAAGGCCCGGGAACGATTCGTCATCCGTGCCTTTGGTCTCAACCACTTCACCTGGATGCTCTCGGTGACCGAGCGGGAAACAGGGAAGGACATCTACCCGGAAATCCGAGAGCGTGTCCCCAAAATTCGGAAAACCCTGCCTTCTTTCGAGCCTCTCACCATGGAGGTCTTTGAAGTTTTCGGGCTTTTACCCGTTCCCGGAGACTGCCACCTCTGCGAGTACCTCCCCTACACCCACAACGTCCACCGCAAAACCTGGGAACGTTACGACATCCAGATGTACGATTTCGAGTGGGCAAAGCGGGGGCGGGAAAGGATGTGGGAGGAGATTGAACGAGCCATAAGGGGTGAGACCCCTCTCTCCCGCTTTGAAGAGCTTGAGACTGAACGGGGAGAGTTCATCATCGCCGGAATCCTCCGGAACCTCAATTCCTATGAGGAAGCGGTGAACATCGCAAATTCTGGCTACATTCCCAATCTCCCTGAAGGGGCCATTGTGGAGGTCCCGGCGCTTTTGGGAAGCGAGGGACCGGTGGGGCTTGGGGGAGGGAAACTCCCCGAACCCATCGCAGAACTGTGCCGAAGGCAAATTCTTATTACAGAGCTCATGGTACGGGCTATCGTTGAAGAGGATAGAAAACTCGCCCTGGAAGCTCTGGCGCTTGACCCCATGATTGACGACCTCGAGGTGGCACGGAAGCTCCTTGAGGAATACCTCACCGCTTTCGACCCGTACCTGGCGTTCAAACTCCACTGAGGAGGTGGTGCGTTAGAGAGGATGAGTTCTCTCCAGAGCACAACAAAAAACCTCTTGGAAGGAGGAAAGGAACATGCGGAGGTTATGGTTTGCCGTCGGTGTTGCGCTGATCCTGGTATTTGGGCTTGTGAGCCTGGGTGCGACCCAGGAAAAGGTCACCATCCGGTGGCTTTTTGAGACCGACTTCGGAGGGGGATGGAAAGTTCTCATCGAACAGTTTGAGAAACTCCACCCCAATATTGACGTTGAGATGCAGGAAGGTCCTTCCGCCACCAACGTACGGGAAGACATGTACGCCACCTCGCTCATGGCAGGGGAAGCTACCTACGACATGATTTACGCCGACCTTATCTGGGTTCCCAAGTTCGCCGCTGCTCAGTGGATCATCCCCCTTGGTGATCGGCTCTCCCCACACGAGATCGCCCAATTCCTCCCCGGAGATATTGCCGGAGGCATGTACCAGGGGAAACTCTACCGTATCCCCAGCCAGTCTGATGCCGGAATGCTGTATTATCGGAAAGACCTTTTGGAACAGGCCGGTTTTGAACCCCCCATCACCTGGGATGAGCTTGTTGAGCAGGCCCAAAAGCTCCAGAATCCACCAGACCTCTGGGGGTTTGTCTGGCAGGGTAACCAGTACGAGGGGCTTATCTGTGACTATCTGGAACTCCTCTGGGGTGCAGGAGGAGAACTCCTTGATGCCGAAGGAAAGGTGGTTCTTGACCAGGGCACCGCAGCCGTGGAAGCCCTGCAGTTCATGTACGATGTCATCCACACCTACAAAATCTCTCCTCCAGGGGTGACCACCTACCAGGAAGAGGAATCGCGCCATGTCTTCCACAACGGTCAGGCTGTGTTCCATCGCAACTGGCCATATGTCTGGACTCTCGCCCAGAAAGAGGACTCGCCAATTCGCAGCAAAGTCGGCATTACCCCTATGGTCCACAAAAAGGGCTTTCAGAGCGCTGCCACCCAGGGTGGTTGGGGCTGGTGCATTTCAAGGTTCAGCAAAAATCCTGAAGCCGCCTGGGAGTGGATCAAGTTCGACACCAGTTACGAATCCCAGAAGACCCTCCATTTCTACAACGGATACATCCCCACTCGCCACGCCCTTTTTGCCGACCCTGATATCCTGAAAGAAAGCCCCCACTATCCAGACCTCTGGAGGGTACAAATCAATGCACGAACCCGGCCACAGCACCCTCAGTATGCCCAGATTTCTGATATCCTCCAGCGGAACATTCACGCCGCCATCACAGGGACGGTAAAGCCCGAGGAAGCCGTTAAGCGGGCTGCCGCAGAAATTCGGGAACTCCTGGGGCAGTGAGACTCTGGGGGGCAGGGGTGTCCCTGCCCCCAAGAAGTGAGGGAGAAACATGCGGCGAAAACGGGGGCTTTCAGACGCTCAGTTTGCATATCTTTTGCTTCTCCCGGCCGTCTTTCTTTTCGGCCTTGTAATCCTCTACCCTGTAGCTCGAAATGTTTACCTTTCCTTCCAGGAGAAGAGCATCACCACCGGCATGGCTGAGCACTTTGCGGGCCTCAAGCATTACGGGAAAATCTTTACCTCCGACCTTCGCTTCCGCCAAGCCCTGGGGAATACCGTATACTTCACCGTGGTCTCCGTAGCCATTGAGTTCATCCTGGGGCTTGCCTTTGCCCTGCTCCTCGACCTTTCTTTCCGGGGAAGAAACTTCGCCCGGGCGAGCGTCATTCTTCCCTGGGCTTTACCCACTGCTGTCATGGCCATGGCCTGGCGCTGGATCTACCACGACGTGTATGGAGTGGCCAACGACCTCCTTCTGCGCCTTGGCATCCTGAAAGAAGCAGTTGCCTGGCTCGGGCAGCACCCCCTTGCCATGCACGCTGCGATTTTCTCTGACGTCTGGAAGACCACCTCTTTCATGGCTCTGATGTTCCTCGCCGGACTCCAGCCCATTCCCCAGGACCTCTACGCTGCAGCAAGCATTGATGGAGCCGGCATCTGGGGGAGGTTTCGCCACATTACCCTGCCGCTCCTTCGACCGGTTATGGTACTGGCACTTCTTTTCCGAAGTCTCCAGGCCTTTGCAGTTTTTGACCTCATCTGGGTCCTCACCCAGGGAGGACCAGGAGGAACAACGGAGACGCTCTCCGTCTACCTCTACAGCTACACCTTTCGTTACCTGAACCTGGGATATGGAGCAGCCCTTTCCATGGCGATCTTTAGTCTAACTCTCATCATCATCTTCGTCATCCTCCTTTTCCGAAAAGAGGAGGTCGAGCTCGGGTGAAGCGAAAAAGGTTTCTCAGCATCGGCATTGCCCTTGGCGTTGGGGTGGTAGTCCTTTTTAGCCTTGCTCCTTTTCTCTGGCAGGTTGTGACCTCTCTCAAACCCTCAAACGAAATCTTCTCCCGCCCGGTTCGCTACATCCCAAGCCATCTCGACCTCAGCGCCTACGTGAAGATTTTCTCCCGCCACCCTTTCGCCCGGCAAATTCTCAACAGCGTCTTCATTGCCTGCGCGGGAACCTTTTTGTGTCTTTTCGCCTCCTCCCTGGCTTCTTACGCCCTTGCACGGCTCCGCCTTCGAGGAGGCAGGGGGTTCTTGCTCTTCCTTCTTTTTCTCTCCCTCTTCCCACCGGTGGTTCTCATCGTCCCCCTGTATGAGATGGTGAGCACTTTTGGTCTTATGAACAACTATCTTGCCCTCATCATCCCCTATGCAGCCCTCAATGTTCCCTTTGCCACCTGGGTCCTCACGAGCTTTTTCCGGCAGATTCCTGAAGCACTGGAGGACGCAGCAAAGGTCGATGGACTGAGCCGCCTGGGTATTCTTGTGCGAATCATCCTGCCCCTCTCGGCCCCTGCCCTGGCTACTACGGCAATCCTTGTGTTCATCTTCTGCTGGAACGAATTCCTCTTTGCGCTCACCTTCATGACCCGCGCCACATCCCGAACAGTCCCCGTGGGCATTGCTATGCTTTCTGGAGCTTCCCAGTACGAAATCCCCTGGGATCAGATTTCTGCAGCCACCGTCCTCACTACACTACCCCTTGTGGCCTTCGTGGTGCTCTCGGAGCGGCGCATCGTCGAGGGTCTCACCGCCGGAGCGGTCAAAGGGTGAGGGAAAGGTACAGACCCCTCCGGCGCACGAAGGCGAGGAAATCCCGGTAGAGCTCGTGATGGGAGAGGGTTTTGCCGTCACCAATGACAATGAGCTTCGCACGGGCCCGGGTCAGCGCAACGTTGAGTCGCCGGGTGTCAGCAAGAAACCCAATTTCCCCTCTGGGGTTACTCCGGACAAAGGACAGGATGATGACCTCTTTCTCCCGTCCCTGGAAACCATCTACGGTGCTCACCCGGATGGACGGAGAAAGGACCTTACTGATCTCATTCACCTGGTCATCATAGGGGGTAATCACCCCAATCGCCTCCTCCGGAACCCCCAAAAGCAGAAGGTCTTCCACGATTTCCCTCACCAGGCGAACCTCAAGGGAATTCCAGAACGAAAAAGACCCCGGGAACTGTCGCTCGAAGCGGTTCTCGCAGAGCGCAGTATCGAGGAAGACGAGGGGTCTTCCCGGGTCCACTGCCTCCCGGTGACGGACTCCCTCCCGTAGCGTGATGCCGAGATCCCGTAGTGTCCTTCGGGCAACGTCGAAAGCCGCTACAAGCCGTCCACCGTAGAACTTCTCGTTGGGAAAGGCCATGATGTCCTCGTGCATCCGGTACTGGACGCTCAGGAAAGCGGAACGCTGTGGGTAGGTTTCTATGAGCCGCTCAAAGAGCGTCCGCGAGAGAACTGGCTGCGCCTCAAGGCTGAGAATGGTGGGCGGCAGTTGCTTGTGGTCCCCGCTCATGACGAGTTTCTGCCCCTTCACCACAGCCACCAGGGCGGAGGGTTCCGTGGCCTGGGAGCCCTCATCCACAACGACAACATCAAAGGATATACCCTCGAGGAACTCACTCCCGGCGCCAATGTTGGTGCTCACCACAACCTCTGCCTCTTGAAGAACCTCCTGGATGGCCATTCGCTCAAGACGTCTGGCTTCTTCCGCAAGCTCTCCCATTTTTTCATTGAGCGTCATCCAAAACGCCATGGAACGCATCTTCTCCTGTGGCACCCCGCGCTTCGACACACCCGAAGAAGCACAGGAGCGGATTTCCTCATCGCTCATCCCCCGCCGCCACTGCGGTGAGGGCCGAAGGTACCGGTCTCGTTCCTTCTTCAGCGCCTGCACTTTCTCCCAGAGCTCCGCCACCCTGCGGTATATGGGGCGGCTCTCCACCAGGGCGAACAGGGTGTGGTTGAGGAGTGTTCGCTCCACCCTCGCCGGATGGCCAACCCGCACTACCCTGACCCCCCGCTCCACAAGCCCAAGGAGGAGATTGTCGCAGGCCGTGTTGGAGTCGGCCGTGGCCAGGACCTTTTTGCCTTGTCGCACCTCCTGGAGGATGTACTCCAGGATGGTCCGGGTTTTCCCTGTCCCCGGAGGGCCATGGACGAGGAAAAGCAGGGGTTCCGCAAGGGCTTTCCGGACCGCCTCCTGCTGGGAGGGATTGAGGTCCCGGTCGGCAAAGGTCACCTCACCAAGTGGTGCACCTGAAACCCCGTCATCTTCTCCAAGGAGGACCTTTTTGAGCGGGTACACTTCCGGGGACACTCGAGCAAAGCGGGTCAGGGCTTCCTCCATTCTCCGGAAAGCAACGTCGTTGACGTAGAGGTCAATCCGGAGATTCCGCCGCTCGACCCATGGGGGAGGGAAATCCGGAAAAGCCACGGTGATGGAACGGGAGGTGATTTCCGTCACCGTCCCCTCGATGCCGCTCCGTAGAGGATCCCTTCCGTGGCTCACGAGGACCACATCGCCAACCCGAATCTCGGTTTCCCCAAACTCCCTCTCCCGCCCGAAACGGACAAGGTGAAACCCCCCAACCTCCCGCCCCACGTATTTCCCCGAAAGGCCAAGGAGCGCCCGCCCTTTCCGTTCCCGCGCTTCAGGAGAGAGGGTGTGGATTTCCTGTCGCATGACTGCAATCTGCGCTTCCCGCTCCCTCTTAAGAGCTTCTCGAAAGACGGCAAGATACGAGTGGCTATTCTTTCCGATATGGTTCATACCGTGCCGGAGGTACTGCCCTCCCCACAAAGCCCGAAAGGACGAGAATGGTCACAAGGTAGGGGATGAGGAGGATAATCTGGGAGGGAAGGACGCCAAGGGCTTGCAAGCGCATTTGCAGGGCGTCAGCAAACCCAAAAAGGAGGCTACTCAAAAGACACCCCAGAGGAGTCCACTTCCCGAAAATCATCGCCGCAAGGCCGATGAATCCCCGACCGCTCGTCATTCCCCAGGCGAAGAAATTGAGATGTCCCAGGGAGAGGAACACGCCCCCGAGACTCGCCACCAAAGACCCGGCCACAACCCCAAGGGTCTTGTAGCGGAAAACATTAATCCCTGCGGTGTCCGCTGCCTGGGGATTTTCGCCCACCGCCCGCAGGCGCAACCCCCAGGGGGTGGAAAAGAGGAAAAAGTGAAGGACGAAGACGAGGGCTATGGCGAGGTACACCAGGAAGGTGTGCTCGTTGAGGACCGGCCCAAGATAGGGGAGACGGGCAAGAAGGTCACTGCGAAGAGGGGCGAATCCCGAAACGGCTTCCGAAGCTCCCCGGGAACCCCAGATTTTCTGGGAAAGGAAGGCGCTGAGCCCAAGGCCAAAAACATTGACCCCCGTTCCCACCACAATCTGGTTCCCGAAAAAGCGCACGGTCAGAACGGCAATGACAAGCCCCCAGAGAAATCCCGAAGCCAGGCCCCCCAGAAATCCCAGAAGCGGGGAAGAGGTGAAGTAGGTCACAAGCACGCCAAAGAACGCCGAGGTGAGCATGATGCCCTCAAGACCGATATTCACCACCCCCACCCGCTCACAGAGGAGTCCCCCCAAAGCGGCAAAGAGGATGGGCGTTGCCATCCGGAGCTGAGCCTGAAAGAGACTCAGGTTGATGATTTGCGAGAGGCTCATGCGCTACACCTCGCTCCTGCGGGGTTTCCTGCAGCGGGCAAGGAGCTGCTCGATGAGAACGGGCGCTGCTACAAGGAGAATCACCAAAGCCTGGATAATGAGCGAAAGGTCAAGAGGGACCTTGGTCACCCGGGTCATGGTCATGCCCCCTGCCCGGAGCATCCCAAAAAGGAGCGAAGCAAAGATACATCCCAGGGGATGGAGCCGCCCCACAAGGCTCACCGCAATCCCATCCCATCCGTACCCCGGGGAGAATCCATCCACAAACCGCCCATGGACCCCAAGGATCTCTCCCCCTCCCCCGACACCGGCGATGAATCCGCTCAGGACAAAGGCGAGAATCTGGTACTTCCGCACGGAAATCCCCCGGTTCTCCGAGGCCTCAGGGTTTGCACCCACCGCCCGGATGCTGAAGCCAGGAACGGTTCGCTCGAGGAACCACAGAACGAGAAACGCCAGCCCCAGGGCAATGGGAAAGGCAAGGGAAAGTTGCGTTGGAGGGAGAATCCGTGGAAGTCGTGCCGAAGGGGCAACGGGCTCGGTCTGCGCCACCCACCCCGGAGCCTTCAGGGGGTAATTCACAAAGTAACTCGTGAGGTAGAGCGCCACATAGCTCAACATCATGGTGGTGATGACCTCATGGGCCCCAAGGTACACCTTAAGGAGCGCCGGAAAGAGGGCGTACACCGCACCTCCGAAACCTCCAGAAAAGAGGGCAAGAATCGCATGCAGGGGAAAGGGCAGACCCCGAAAGGAAATCCCAAAGAGAGCGGCGGTGAAAGCCCCGATGAGGAACTGTCCTTCAATGCCGATATTGAAAATCCCCGAGCGAAAAGCCAAAAGAAAGGCCAGAGAGGTGAAGAGAATGGGCGTGGCCTGGGTGAGGGTCTGTCCGATGGCGTTTCGCGTCCCGAAAGCTCCCCGAAAAAGGGCCCAGAGTGCCGAAAACGGAGGATATCCGGTGAGGAAAAGCACCAGCATCCCCAGAAGGAAGGCAAGACCAATGGCGAAAAGCTCCACAGGGACGGTCAATCTAAGCCTCATGGAGTGCCTTCCCTCCCATGAGGAGCCCAAACTGGTACTCGTCGCTTTCTGGAGAGAGTTCACCAGCGATACGCCCCTCGTACATCACAAGGACCCTGTCGCTCAACGCCCGTACTTCGTCAAGGTCAGCAGAAATGAGCAATACCCCCTTCCCCTCGCGCTTTACCCCAAGGAGGATGTGGCGGAGGTACTCGGTGGCAGCGACATCCAGCCCCCGGGTAGGCTGACAGGCCAGGACGAAAAGGGGGTGGAAAGCCAGTTCCCGGGCGACCACAACCTTCTGCTGGTTGCCACCGCTCAAAAAACGTAGCGGCGTGTCCTCACTTGGGGTAACGATGCTGAACTCCTGAATCTTCTGGCGGGCAAAATCCCGAATACGGGCAAAATCCAGGGTCATCCGCCCTTTCCGGAAAGGGGGCTCCGTTTCAAACCCAAGGAGCAGATTCTCCTTTACAGAAAAGTCCAGAATAACCCCCCGGCGGTGGCGGTCCTCAGGAATGTGGGCCATTCCCTGGAGGATTCGTCCCTTTGGAGGAATCGCCGTGACGTCCCTCCCCCGGAAAATCACCTTTCCCTTTTTGGGTTTTCGCAAACCCACCACCACTTCGGCGAGTTCTGACTGACCGTTCCCCTCAACCCCGGCAATTCCGAGGATTTCTCCTGCGTGGACCTTGAGAGAAACGTCCTGAAGGGGTACTCCAGGGGGGTCGGTGAACACATGGGAAAGCTCAAAAAGCACCTCTTCCTTCGCAAGGCGCTCCCGTGGAAACTCAAAAAAGACCTTCCGTCCCACCATCATCTCCGCAAGCATTTGGGGAGTGGCCGAAGAAACCGGAAGCGTGCCCACTTTCTTCCCCCGGCGCAGGACCGTCACCCGGTCGCAGAGGGCGAAGATTTCCCGGAGCTTGTGGGAGATGAAAATAATCGTTTTCCCCTGGGCCTTCAGGCGATGGAGGGTTTCGATGAGCTGGTCAACCTCCTGGGGAGTCAAAACCGCCGTGGGCTCATCGAGAATGAGGATCTCAGCCCCCCGGAAAAGTACCTTGAGGATTTCCACTCGCTGCTGCACCCCAATCGGCAACTCTCCGGCGTTCTTCGCAAGGTCCAGGCGAAAGCCCGTCTCCTCAAGCAACCGCTCAACCTCGGCGAAGGCTCGAACCCGGTCTACCCGGAGACCCCGGCGGGGTTCCCGCCCCAGGACGATGTTCTCCCACACCCGAAGGTGCGGGACAAGCGTCAGGTGCTGGTGGACCATGCCGATGCCAAGGCGAATGGCATCGAAAGGGCTTGCAATGTGGACTTCATGCCCCCGGAGGAAGATGCGCCCTTCATCGGGGCGGTACAGCCCGTAAATGCAGCTTGAGAGAACGGACTTTCCCGCCCCGTTCTCTCCCAAAAGCCCGTGGATTTCCCCCTCTTCGACGTCGAGGTCAATGTGGTCGTTGGCCACAACCTCACCAAAGCGCTTGGTGAGGCCCCGGACCGAGAGCACCACCATACCTCATCCACCAAATTCCGGCGGTCGGGGAACCCGGAGTTCTCCTTTCGCTATTTTCTCCCGGGCTTCGAGCATCTTCTCCACTGCCTCTTTGGGAAGTTCCACCGCGTGCTTGAAGCCAAACCGCTCCTCCCAGAAGGGCTCCTCTTCGGGGAAGCGACAGTTGCCAATCCACCCTTCCGCAACCCCCTTCTCAAAAACACCTCCCTGGAAGGTCCCCGCAAAGGCTGCCTTGATCGTCTCGTACACTGCGACGTCCACACGTTTCGTGAGGCTGGCAAAGATGTACCCGCCCAGGTAACACTGGCAGGCATCCACGCCCATGGCGTACACCCCACGCTCTTTCGCCGCCTCTAAAGCCCCAAGACCGCTTTTTCCTGCTGCCGCCCAGATGACGTCACACCCCTGGTCGATGAGGGAAAGGGCGAGCTCTTTCCCCTTGGTCGGATCAGCCCACCCGCCGACGTACACCGTGGGGAGGACCACCGCTCCCGTATTCGCCCACTTTACCCCCTCCTCAAACCCCAGGAAGAAATCGCGGATGAGGGGGATGTCCATGCCGCCCACAATGCCGATTTTCCCGGTTTTCGTCATGTACGCCGCGGCAATACCCAGAAGGAATCCTCCTTCATTAGCCTTGAAAAGGAGCGAGGCCACGTTGGGCTGGTTCACCACCATATCCACGATGGCGAACTTCTGTTCCGGGAACTCCTGGGCGATTTTGTTCAAGGCATCGGCCTGGTCAAAGCCGATGCAGACGATGATTTCGTACTCCCCTGAGGAAGCAAAATCCCGCTGGTAGCCTTCGTACTCGGCAATGGCCTTGGGCTCCACGTAATCGAGTTCCACCTTAAGTTCTTCGCTTGCCCTGAGCGCCCCGGCGTAGGAAATGTCGTTGAACGACTTATCCCCAAGACCCCCCGTGGCGAGAATGAGCCCGATTTTTTTCGGTGCCGCGAAAGCCCAGGACGAGAACACCAAAAGCACAATGACTACCCACAGGAAAACTTGCTTCATCCCCGAAAACCCCCCTTCGAAACAGCGGATTCTCCTCCATTGTACCGTGTACGGAAAGGAAGGCAAAGCCCCTCCTTACCATACCATATCATATTTCTCAGTCTCAGGGTGGCTTTTCTCAGAAGACCCCGAAAGAACGGAGAGCATTACGGGCACAGGGCCACCTTTGCGGTGGCCCCGTGCTTACTGCCGCTTCACAATCTCCACCACTTCCCCCATGGGGCCGGAAAAGTAGGCGTAGTGGAACCCGTGGCTTTCGGTGGGAGGAAGGAGTACAGGCACACCCTGGGTTTTCAAAAACTCGAAGACCGATGTGACATCATCCACCCAGAGGGCGAGGTGGAACCCAGAAGGGTTCACTAACCCTTCCGGGTTCTCCGGAGCAAGGAGCTCAAGGAGCGTATTCCCCAGAGAGAGAAAGGCGATGTCGGCCCGCTCCCCCTCGTCGAAGAACCGCTCAAGGAGGGTGCATCCGAGGAGATCCCGGTAAAACCGCAGGCTCTCCTCCATATTTTTTGTCACAAGCGCCACGTGGTGAACACCCAGAAACCGCACGGGAAAGCCCTCACTCCACGGTGACTTCGCTGGCAAAATGGCGGTACTTTGGAATGACCCGCTCCTCGAGGACCTCGAAAGCCCCCGAAAGCCGGATATCCCGGGACGATGCGCCAACCATGACCTCGAAGGTCCCGGGCTCCACCACAAAGCGCATGTGGGCGTCATAAAAGGCAAGCTGTTCCGGAAAGAGGGTGAAGGCCACTGTCTTCTTCTCACCAGGGGCAAGGCGGATTTTCACAAAGCCTTTGAGTTCCTGCCGCGGCCGCACACAGGAAGCCACTTTGTCCCTGAGGTAGAGTTGCACCACTTCTTCACCCTCACGAGTCCCCGTATTCTCCACCGTACACTGCACCGTCACCGGTTCAAGGCCCCTGACCTTCTCAGGAGTGATTCTAAGGTCCCGGTACGCAAAGGTCGTATAACTCAGGCCATGCCCGAAGGGGAAAAGGGGTTCTGCATCCACCGTGACGTACTCACTGAAGGAGGTGGGCTTGCGGTTGTAGTACACCGGGACCTGTCCTGAAGCTTTCGGGAAGGAGATGGGAAGTCTCCCCGAAGGATTGTAATCCCCAAAAAGGACATCGGCAATGGCATTGCCTCCCTCCTCCCCGGGGTACCAGGCCTCAAGAATAGCGGGAATATGTTCGTGTTCCCACGAAAGCTCAAGAGGCCTTCCATTCACCAGGACGAGGACGATGGGCTTCCCGAGTTCATGCAGGGCCTTGAGGAGGTTCCGTTGTGCTTCCGGGAGCGCAAGGTCTACACGGTCACTTCCCTCTCCGGAAAGGGACTGGCGGAAGAGCCCGCTCCGCTCACCTAAAACGGCGACAATGACCTCGGCTTTCTGAGCAATTTCCAGAGCCTCCCGAAGGTCTTCTTCCGAAGACTCGGTCAGGCCGCATCCCCGGGCGTAGAGGACCTGGGTTTTTGGAGAAACCTTCGCCTTTATTCCCTCAAGGACCGTCACGGTGGGAACGGCCACCTCCCAGCGGGCTTCCCTTCCCTTCCAGGCGAGGACGCTGGGAACATGGGTGGTGAAGCTGTAGTCCCCGTGGAGGTTGATGGGGTCATGGGCATTGGGGCCGATGACGGCAAGGGTCCTGAGGTCTTTCTTGAGGGGGAGAACCCCATCGTTTTTGAGGAGAACCAGTGACGCCCGGGCAGCTTCTCTTGATAGCGCTCTATGCTCCGGGGGGTCAAGGAGTACCACATTCCCCGGATCGGCAAAGGGCAGACCTTCAAGGAGCCCAAGCTCATACTTCACCAAGAGCACTCTCCGAACGGCTTCGTTGAGCACTTCTTCGCTGATGCAACCCTCCCGCACCGCGGCAACAAGGTGGGGGAAGCAATCGGCGTCAGGAAGCTCGATATCAATTCCTGCCCGGAGAGCCAGAACCGCGGCGTCTCTTTCGTCCTCTGCCACGTGGTGGAAGGTCACGAGCATCCGGACCGCCTCGTAATCCGAGACCACAATCCCCTGAAAATCCCACTCTTCCCGTAAGACCTTCGTGAGGAGGAATGACGAGGCCGCACAGGGCACACCATCAATCTCGTGGTAGGCGTTCATTAGCGAGCGCACTTTCGCCTCACGGACGGCCACCTCAAAGGGGAAGAGGAAGACCTCTCGCAGCTCCCTCTCTCCAACCTTTGCCGGAGCGAGGTTCCGTCCCCCCTCAGAGATACCATAGGCCGTGAAGTGCTTCGCCGTGGCGACGATGCCCTCTCGAAGGTCCTCTCCCTGAAGGCCCCGAATGTAGGCGGAGGCCATCCGGGAAACGAGATAGGGGTCCTCCCCGAAGGTCTCTTCAGTCCTCCCCCAGCGAGGGTCCCGGGGAATGTCAAGGACCGGAGCAAGACCCTGGTGTACGCCAAGAGCCCGCATGGTCTTCCGGATGGCAGTGGTGACCCTCTGCACGAGTTCCGGGTTGAAAGTGCTGGCAAGACCAATGGCCTGGGGGAAGACAGTCGCTCTTTTGCACAGGAGTCCGCTGAGGCATTCCTCGTGAATCATCGCCGGGATGCCAAGCCGCGTCTTTTCTTTGAGGAAACGCTGGATGGCGTTCCCAAGTTCTACAGCCTCCTCCGGATCAAGATCCGGAGTCCCCAGAAGGCGGGTGATTTGACCGATACCATGAGCAAGAACGGTCCTCGCCTTCTCCTCGGAAAACTTTCTCCCCTCAAGGAGCCTGTTCGCATGCACCGCACAGAGCTGGGCCACCTTCTCCTCAAGGGTCATACGGGAAAGGAGCTCATTCACCAGCGCCATACCCTCTTGCATCAGCCTCTCCTCCTTCCTTCATTTTGCCCATTTGTGGCACCGCACAAGAACCCCGTCGACCTCGACTTCCTGCGGCGCCTCCCGGCCGCAGAGTTCCCAGGCCTCGGGGCACCTTCCGGCGAACTTACATCCTGCCCTGAGGTATTCCTCCCGTTCCTCAAGGAAGACAATCCGTTCCTCAAGCCGCTTTGCCGGATCCGGTTCCGGGATGGACTCAAGAAGAAGTCTCGTGTAGGGGTGTCTGGGGTTACCAAGGACCTCTTCCACTTTCCCCATCTCCACGATGTTGCCCCGGAACATCACGGCAATGCGGTCGCTCACGTAGTACGCCGTGGCGAGATCATGGGTGATGTAGAGGACGCTCACCGCAAACGCATCGCAGAGCTTGCGGAAGAGGTTCACGATGGACATGCGTAGCGACGCATCGACCATGGAGACCGGCTCATCGGCAACAAGAAGGGACGGATTCGTCAGGAGAGCCCGGGCGATGGAAGCCCGCTGGAGCTGTCCTCCGGAGAACTCGCTGGGGTATTTCCCCCCGATTTCCTCAAGGGAAAGCCCCACTGCCTGGAGCTTCTCCTCGATGAGCCTTTCGGCCTCACCCCTCTGGGTGGCGAGTCTGAAATTGGAGACCGTCTCAAAGAAGTAACTCTCCACCTTCCGCAGGGGATTGAAGGTCTCGAAGGGATTCTGGAATACTGCCTGGACCTCCCGGAACCAGGACTTGCGGTCCGTGAACTCCTCAAGGGCTTTCCCCCGGTAACGGATGGTTCCCCCCGTGGGTGGCTCAAAACCCAGAATCATCCGGGCAGTAGTGGTCTTGCCACAGCCGCTCTCCCCAGCGAGGGTGAAGATTTCTCCTTCCTCAATGGTGAAGGAAACCCGGTCCACCGCTGTGAGGCGAAGGCGGGAGAAAATGCTCCCTAAGGCAAAAACCTTGGTGAGGTTCTGCACCTCAAGAAGTAACGACATGACTTGCCCTCCTCAAGAAACAGGCCACCTTTTGCTCTCCAACCTCCTCGAGTTCAGGAACCTCCTCACGACAGCGTTCAAAAGCCAAAGGACAGCGAGGGTGAAAAGGGCACCCCGGAGGAAGCTGTGCAAGGGAGGGAGGGCTTCCCGGAGCACTCTCCCGCAGGCGTTTATCCCCAATGCGGGGAAGAGAGCGAATGAGGTACTGGGTGTAGGGGTGCAGAGGAGCGGTGAAAATATCCTGGGTCCACCCCTCCTCCACGATTCTCCCCGCATACATGATGGCCATCCGGGTGGTCACGGTAGCGTGAATTCCCATGTCGTGGGTCACAAGGACAATGGTGTTGCGGAGCTTTCGCTGGATATCGGAAAGAAGCTGCAGCACAGCCCGCTGGGCCACAACATCCAAAGCCGTGGTGGGTTCATCGGCAAGGATAATCCGGGGATTCAGGAGCGTCGCCAGGGCGATGGCCACTCGCTGGCGCATGCCTCCTGAAAGCTGGTGAGGATACGCCTCGAGGATTCTTGGAGAAAGCCCCAAACGTTCGAGGTGTTCTTCGGCATGACGCAGAAGTTCCTGGCGCATTTTCCCCGAAACATGGCTTTCCAAAAAATCCATGAAGGTCGTCCGGAGTTTGGCCACAGGATTGAAAACGCTCATGGACCCCTGGGGGATATAGGAGATGTAGGTCCAGCGGAGTTTTTGCCGTTTCCCCTCAGGGAGAGCAAGAGCATCGAGGTACTCCCCATCGACCCGGTACAGCACCCGCCCTCCAAAGTGCCGCAGGGGTGGCTCAAGGTTCCCCAGAAGGACCTTGAGGAGCGTCGTCTTCCCGCAACCACTCTCTCCAGCCAGGCCGTATACGGTGTTTTCGGGGATAACGAGACTCACCCCGTTTACTGCTCTCACAACCTTCTTCCCCCGCAGGGTCTCGAGGACGTAAAATGCCTGGAGGTCTTCGGCTCTGATGACCGGAAGCATCAGGATCGCGCCCCAATCCGCTGAATTCGCATTCGAGGATCAAGGTATTCGCTGACACTCACAGAAAGCCAGTACAAGGCCACAAGGAGGAGAATCGTAAGCACCACAGGAGTGGAAATCCACCACCAGTGCCCAAGGAGCATTGCCTGGTACGTAATGGCCCACTGGAGTGTGGTCCCGAGGGTCGGGATTTCAAGACGCACAAGACCGAGAATAGCAAGGACGATCTCCATGCCAATGGCCCAGGCAATGTTGTTGATGAGCGTGGAGAAAATGAGGGGAGTGGTGAAGGGAAGGTACTCCCGGATGACTAAACTCATCGTTCCATTCCCGGAGAGCACCGAAGTTTTCGTAAACTCCCGCTCCCGCAGACTCAGAATCTGGGATCGTATGGTGCGAGCATCCCAGGCCCATCCAAAGAAGGCGAGCAAAAGCCCCGTATTCACCAGGGTCATGCTCCCCCGAAGGAGCATGGCCACCATGACGAGAATGAGGAAAAGAGGGATGACCAGAAGCCCATCGGCCAGTCCCATGAGAACCCGATCGAGAGTCCCTCCCCGGTATCCGGCAACAAACCCTACAAGAATCGCTACAATCCGGGAAACCAGCCCGGCAATGAGGGCGATGATGAGGGAATTCCGGATAGAGAAAGTCGCCTCCCAGAAGACGTCCTGCCCCTTAGAATTGGTCCCGAGGATATGGGCCCGGGAAGGGGGCCTGTCCCGGGGAACTTGGAGCTGGCGGATCGGGTCGTAAGGGGAGGCAAAGGAGAGAAAGGCGAGAACCACAAGAAGGAGAAAAATGACAAAACCCACGGCGAAACGGTAGTCTCTGAGGAGTTCTCGCAGGGCCTCCATGGTCTCACCTACCGGTGCCGGATTCGGGGATCAAGAAGGGGGTAGAGGAGGTCTAAAAGGAGCACGGCCGTGGCGATGGTGAGGATGGAAAGCACGGTGATGCCCATGACGAGGTTATAGTCCCCCCGGGTAACTCCCCGATAAAGCAGGAGGCCCATCCCCGGATACGAGAAGACCATCTCCACGATTAAGACACCGCTAAAGACCTGCCCCAGGGCCAGGGCCAATTGCGTCACCTGGGGGAGCATGGCGTTTTTGAGGACATAGCGGAAAACCACCCGCCGTTCCTTCACCCCACCCACCCGGGCATATTCCACGAAATCCTCCCGCTTCACGTTTTGCACAAGGAGCTTCATCTGCTGGAACCAGACCACCCCACCGAGAATCACAAGGGTGAGGGCAGGAAGAAAGGAGCCCCGGAGAATTGCAAGAACAAGCTCAAGGTTCAGGGCCATCCCTCGCCCAATGCTCAGGCCCCGAGCCGGGAAAAGGGGCCACACATAGGCGAAGAGAATGAGGAGCACCACGCCGAAGATATAGTGAGGGATAGGGCGAATGACCATGATAACGGCATCAAGGATTTTCGACCAGGATTTCCCCGAGAAATACCCGGCAATCCCGCCAACGATATTGCCAAGTAACCATGAGAGAACGGTTGAAGTGGCGAAAAGGCCTATGGTCCAGGGGAGGTAAATGCGAAGGAGCTGTGCTACTGGTGTGGGGAACTGGAAGAAGGAGGGGCCAAAATCAAAGGTGAACACCCGCCGCCACATGGTGAGGTACTGCTCGAAAAGGCTCCCCTTGAGGCCGTAGAGCTCCTTCAGAGTTTCCATGAGGTTCCGCACCGCTGAGGGATCCAGCGAAGCCCCCTGGGCCTGAATTTGAGCAATGATTTCCAGAACCGGGTCCTGACCCGTAAGGCGGGGAATGAAGAACACCGCGGTAATACCGCAGAACACAACGAGCACATACTGCACAAGTCTTGGAGCAAGGTAATCCCGGAAGAATCGCATACCTGACCTCCCCAGGGGCCCCCGGGGATCCCCGGGGGCCCCTAAGACGTTACAGATTCACTCCTTCACCCTCTTCAAAAACGGCAGCATGTACTTGAAGTTCGGCCAGTGCTGGTATGGCTGCGAGTAGGGGTTCTCGGCTCCGGGGTAGTTCGTCCAGTAGTACTCATCCCAGGCCACCGCACCGCAGTATCCGTAGGTGGGAATGGTGGGCATCTCTTCGACAACAACCTTGAGGGCCTCAAGACCCAGAAGGCGGGTAGCCTCAACCTCGGTGAAGGGGTTTGTGGTCTCCATCTTCTTCAGAAGCTCATCCAATCGAGGATCAGACCACCGGGCGGCTCCACCGGGACCAAGGGTTACCGCCTGGCCAATGGGGGTCAGAAGGCTTGAGTGCCAGACGTCAAAGGTCCTCGAGAGGTCCACACCCACACCCCAGGGCTCCGCTGCTGGCCACATGGTACCGACCTCAAACTCACCCATAAGGTGCAGGCTGTTGAAGGCCTCGGTGGCGTTGACCGTAGCGTCAATCCCGAATTTCCTCCACTGCTCAGCAGCAGCCATGGCATTGCGGTAGTGATGGTGCGCAGGATTTGTATCGGTGACAATAGTAATCTTCCAGGGTGAACCGTTGGGGAGGTACCACTTGCCATCGGCGCCTTTCGTGAAGCCGTGCTTTTTGAGGAGCTTCTCAGCAACCTCCGGGGCGTACTTCCACCAGCCCATGCCGAAGATTTCCCGAATGGCCTTGGGGTCCTCAGGAACAGGGTATCCTCGCTCTTTCGCTGCCTGGGCAAGTTTTGCAGGGATTTCCGGATCATAGGGCTTGAACTTTTCGCCATTCCCAAGATCAAGTTCGAAGTTCTTGAGCCACTCCTCTAAGGGGTTGAAGAAGGCCTCAACATAGGCGGGAACAGGTGGAAGGTGGATAGGGCTCACCGGCGCCATGAAATCAAAGGCTGTGGCCATGTACTCCACCATGTTGATGGCAAGTACCAGTGCCCACCGCACATCCTTGATGTTGTACGGCTCCACCATGTTGTTGAACATGATACCCGTGATGCAGGGGTCGATGTTCACCACCCAGGGCCAGTCTTTCCGCCAGGCCCGGGCGGTATTGCTCTTTTCAAGGACTACCCGGAGGCCCTCAGGAGCATACTGAGCCATATCCAGCTCATGCCGGAGTTGGGCAAGAATTTTTGCCTCTTCAGTCTCAAAGGCCTGGAAGAGGACGTACTTTGGTTTGGGTTCTCCATAGAGCATCCCCGTGGGGGTTTTCTCCCAGTCCTCCCGCCGTTCCCAAAGCGTCCAGAACCCTGCTGGATCGTAGTCCTTTAGAACGTACGGACCGCAACCCACGGGAGGGTTGAACTCAAAAGCGACCGGATCTTCCACCTTCTCAAAAATGTGCTTGGGCATGATGCGCAGGCATCCCCAGCGGTCCAGAAAGTGGGAGTGGAACCGGGAGTTCGGCTTTTTGAGCTCCACAACTACGGTATAATCATCGGTCTTGTAGACCTTATCCACGAATTCTGCCATAGGGCCGTGGTAGAGGAGCCCGGGGGTCTTCACGTGAAGATCGATGGTGTACACCACATCGTCGGCGGTGAAGGGTACTCCATCGCTCCAGGAGATACCCTGACGGAGTTTAATGGTCATCTTTGTAAAATCTTCGCTATAGATGGGCATCTCTGCAGCAAGTCCCGGGATGATTTCTCCAGTGGCGTAGTCCACCGTCCAGAGGGGTTCACAGACGAGTTGCTGTAAGCCTCTGTCCTGCCAGCGCCATCCCGCCCAGAGGTTGAAGTTGCTTGGGGTACCGACACGGCCGGTGAGCTGGTCAACGATGAGGGTCTCTTCCCTTGGCACCCCACCCGGAAGCTGGGCAAGGGCAAGACCCCCAAAAAGTACGAGAAGCACCACCGCAATTCCCAGAATCCCCTTCCTCATCATTCTCCCTCCTTCTCTCCCATTTTGGGAACTTCACACGGTACTCCACTCCACAAGCCGACACGGAAGGACTACGCTCTTCCCCTCACCTCCCTGAATCCTCTCTACAAGGATCTCTGCCGCCACCTTCCCCAGCTCTCCCAGGGGTTGCTCCACCGTTGGGATTGGGGGATCCGTGTACTTCACCGCCTCAATGCCGTCAAAGCCAAAGATGGTAAGGTCTTCATGGACCCGAAGGCCTCGTTCCTTTGCCACCTGCAGGGCCCCAATAGCCATTTTGTCGTTGGCACAGAAAACTGCAGTGGGGAGAGGACGGGTTTCCAGGAGTCTTTCCATCGCTTCCCGCCCGCTCAGCCGACGGAAATCCCCCTCCACAATGTACTCCCGACGAATAGGGATTCCCCGCTCAATGAGGGCATCGAGATAGGCCCGGTACCGTTCTTCTGCATGGCGGTGCCCCTGAGGACCACGGATATGGGCAATACGGGTGTGACCCTGCTCAAGGAGATACCGCATGGCTTCTCTCGCCCCTCCATAGTGGTCGATGTCGACGTAGCTCACCCCATCGCCCTCCACCCTCTGGTTCACCACGACAAAGGGGAAATCTTCCCGAACCAGGTCGCTCACCTCGGCGTACTGCACCGGCCAGTGGGAGAGGATGAAGAGCCCCTCAAAGAGGCGATTACGGGCAATATCAAGGAGGGCTTCCCGTTTGTCCAGGGGGTGTCCGTTGAAGAACTCCCCTCTGACCACAATCTGGAGGTAGTACCCTGAAGAAGAGGTAGCCGCGAGGAGGCTGTTAATAAGGTCCCCGTAGAAGGTGGAGAGTTTCCGGTCTTCCCGGATGAAGGCGCAGAGAAGAACCGTGCTCGTTTTCCCTTTGACGAGATTCCGGGCCAAAACGTTGGGGCGGTACCCAAGCTTCTGGACCGCCTCAAGGACCTTCCTTCTGGTCTCTTCAGAAACCTGCCCCTTGTTGCCCAGAACAAGGGACACCGTCGCAGGCGAGACCCCTGCCAGACGGGCCACGTCTTTGATGGTGACCGGCACAGGCGGTGCTCCTTAAAACGATTTAGCTTTCGAAAGCATTATACCAGCACTCTTATAAAGGGTCAATATATCAGGGGTAAAAATTTCCAAAAACGTTTTAAACCCAGACAGGGCACAATTGAGAACACGCCCAGATGAGACATCCCAAGGGCGCAAACACCTGTCAGGAAAAGCCCAGAAGGCCGCTTCAAGCGCCGTACAGGTGGCAGCGAACAAGATGCCCTACCTCAACCTCCCGCATGCCTGGTTCTTCTCTCCTGCAGACTTCCCGGGCCTCACGGCAGCGGGGGTGGAACACACAGCCTGGAGGAAGATTCACGGGACTTGGAATCTCCCCTGTGGAGACAATCTTTGCCGGCTTGAGCCGCTCCTCCTCTTCGGAGATTACGGGGATTGAGGAGAGGAGCATCTGGGTGTAGGGATGGAGAGGACGCTCAAAGAAGACCTGAGCCGGAGCAAGTTCCATGATCCTTCCAAGGTACATGATGGCCACCCGGTGGGCGATGTTCCGCATGAGGCTCAGGTCGTGAGTGATGAAAAGATACCCGAGGCGCCGCTCTTTCTGGATACGAACAAGGGTATTGATGATCTTTGCCTGGATGGAAACGTCCAGCGCAGAAGTCGGTTCATCGAGGACAAGCAACGACGGCTCGGTCGCAAGTGCCCGGGCAATGGCAACCATCTGTTTCTCCCCACCGCCCAGGGCCCTCGGGTACTTCTCGGCATAATCGTGCGGGAGTTCAACAATATTCAGGAGCTCTTCTACCCTTTCCCGAAGCTTCCTTCCGTCCACCAGGTGGTGAACCCTCAGGGGAAGCTCGAGAATTTCCCGAACGGACCGACGGGGGTTGAGAGAGGACCCAGGATCCTGGAAGACAATCTGGAGCTCTTTTTTGAGCACCAGGGGACGACGAGCATGGGGCATGGTGATGTCCTGACCCTTGAAGAGGATGCGGCCACCAGTGGGACGGTACATCCCCATGACCATGTACGCTACGGTGCTCTTTCCCGAACCCGATTCCCCCACAAGCCCAAAGGTCTCTCCAGGATGAATGGCGAAGCTCACATCCTGCACGGCCCTGACAATTCCCCGAGAGGTGGCGAAAAACTTCCTGAGTCCTTCAACCACAAGGAGTTCATCCATGGCTGTCCCTCCCAAAGAGAAAGCAGGCAACCCGGTGGCCTCTATCGACAGGAAAAAGCTGGGGTTTTCTCTGGCGGCAGATATCCATGCGATGAGGACAGCGGGGGTGGAACCGGCACCCTGAAGGGGGATCGAAATAGTCAGGAATGCGACCCGGAATGCCCTCGGCAATTCCCGTTCCGGTGAGCTTGGGCACGCACCGCATCAGCGCTTCAGTATAGGGATGGAGTGGCCGGGCGAAGAGTTCCCCAGTCCTTGCCTCTTCCACAATCGTCCCTGCGTACATCACGTAGACCCGCTCGGTCCACTCCCGGATCACCCCGAGAGAATGGGAGATGAGAATCACCGCCATCTTGCGCTCTTCCGCCAGGCGGTGGATCAGGCGGAGAATCTGGTCCTGGATGGTCACATCAAGAGAGGTCCCCGGCTCATCGGCAATGAGAAGCTCCTTGGGGCAGGCCAGGGCGAGGGCAATGCAGACTCGCTGGCGCATCCCCCCGGAAAGCTGCACCGGGTAACTCTCAAGAATCCGGGGAGGATCGGGAAGGGCCACATTCTGCAGCGCAGAGAGAGCAACCTCCCGGACCGAAGCGTGATCTCTTTTTCCCAGAGCATACCGGATAGCATCCTCAAGCTGTTCCCCCACTGTGAACACCGGGTTCAGCGCTGCCGTGGGGTCCTGGAAAATCATGGAAATCCCAGATCGCCTCAGGTGCTCGAGTTCTTGCGGGCGCATGGAGAGAACATCCCGACCTTTAAAGAGGATACGCCCTCCCCGAACCACCCCAGGGGGTTTCGGAAGGATACCCATAATCGTCTTCATCGTGGTCGTCTTTCCGCACCCCGTCTCCCCCACAAGTCCCACCCTCTCCTGGTGGCGGACCTGTAGGGTAACCCCGTCAAGAACCTTCAGATACCCTCCATAAACCTGGAAATGCACCACGAGATCCTGAACATCAAGCAGCACATCCGGCATCTACGCTTCCTCCAGGGAAAAGAGATCGCCTATGCCATCCCCAAGAAGGTTAAATCCAAGGACGATGAGCATGATGGCCAGGCCGGGGAAAACGGAGATCCACCAGTACTCGGGGAGATACTTCGCCCCATCGGCCACCATCGTTCCCAGAGCCGGTTTTGGGGGCTGTTCCCCAAGGCCTACAAAGCTCAAAGCAGCACCAATGAGAATTACCCAGCCCATATCGAGGGTCATCTTCGTGAGGATGGTTGAGACACAATTCGGGAGGATTTCCCGGAAGAGGATGTGGAATTTACTTGCCCCGATGAGCTCAGCCGATTGAACGAAGTATTCGTTCCGCAGTGAAGTGGCCATGCCGTACACAAGACGCGTGTACCAAGGCCACCACATGACCGATACGGCAATCATGGCATTGGTGAGGTTGGGCTTGAGAACCGAGGTGATGGCCAGGGCCAAGATGAGGGGAGGAACAGAGAGGAAAATATCCGTGATACGCATGATGAGGATATCAATCCAGGACTCCTTAAAGTAACCGGCCAAAAGCCCCAGGGTAACTCCCACGGGGACGACGATGGAAAGGACTACAATCCCCATAAGCAGCGACGACCGGAAAGCGAAAAAGACGCGACTCAGGACGTCTCGACCGAAAATATCGGTCCCAAAAGGATGCGCTAAAGACGGGGGTTGATTGGCCTCACGGTAGTTCACATACGGTCCAGCATGCTCAGGATATGGTGCCACCCAGGGAGCGAAAACAGCACAGAAAACCACACCCACGACGATGATAAGGCCCACCACGGAGAGAGGGTTTCGAGAGAACTTGTACCACCACCGACCGATTCGGGTTCTCCGCATTTATTCTCCCCTCTCCACCAGGCGGATTCTCGGATCAAGGTACGCCACGACAAGGTCCACCAGGATGTTCACCACGGTGAAGACCACCCCCAGAACCATCACCACTGCAACAATTGCCTCGATGTCCTTGCGGAGCATGACGTTGATCCCGTACCGGGAAAGGCCAGGCCAGTTAAAGAGGAGCTCTACAAGGAAGGCATTTCCGATAAGGGAAGCAAAATCAAGTCCCAGAATAGAGACGGTAGGAATGATCGAGGGCTTGAAGAGGTACTTGGCAATCACCACCCGCTCAGGAATCCCGTAAGCCCGGGCGGCGGCGACGAAATCCCGCCGGGCGTTCTCCAGCATGCTGGCCCGGGTGATTCTTGCCTCCTGAAACAGCCCTCCAAGAGAAAGGCTTAAAGCTGGAAGGAAAAGGTGCTTCAGCGCATCAACCAAAGCCACCCAGTTCCCCGAAAGGAGGCTGTCAAGGGTGAGAAGGCCTGTCAGACGGGGTGGAGCGCTGATGCCAGGACTCAGACGTCCAATTGTGGGGAACACTTCGTAGTACATGCCAAAAAGGAGGATAAGGATGATCGCCACCACAAAGGCCGGCGTGGCAATCCCGAGGTACGCCAGAACCCGAATGACGTTATCCACCCAGGTGTTGGCGTATCGTGCCGACAGCACCCCGAGGAGGAGCCCAAAAACTGCCATGAAAAGCCCAGCAAAAAGTGCGAGCTCAAGCGTCGCTGGGAGGAATTCCCTGATGTCCTCTATGACTGGACGACGAGTATAAAGGGACTCGCCGAAATCCCCCCGAAAGACCGACCGCAGCCAGAAGAAATACTGAACGTAGATGGGCTTATCGAGATGGAGTTTTGCCCGAAGGGCTTCCACGGCTTCCTGCGTTGCCCGGGGACCCAGAGCTGCCCGGGCAGGGTCTCCGGGAACAAGACGGGCAATGATGAAGACAACCACCGAAAGCCCCAGAAGCACGAAAACAGAATACCCCAGTCGCCGCAAAAGGTATCGGGAAAAGTTCATCGCACTCTTTCACCAGTCCTCAGAGATGGGAGGCCCCATGGGGCCTCCCATATTATACCCCCTACTTTTTCTTCAGCAATTCCTCCCGTTTCTCAGGGTACACCCGGATGTCCATCATGTAGTGGTTGTACCCCATGACCGGGTTGACCTTCTCGCCACGTTCTGCCCGCTCCGCAGCGGTCCAGTCGATGTAGTAGTCCTGGTACGCATAGTTCTCAGGCTGGTCGATGAGGAAAAGGGATGGACAGAGCTCCACAATGTACTCCTGAATCTTCCGGTACTTGGCAAACCGTTCCTCTTTGTCCACGGTGGCGATGGCGTCCTCGATCATCCTGTCAAGCTCTGGATCCTGGAGCCACTCGGTCTGTTCCCAGGTTCCACAAGACGAAGAATGGTACTTGGACTGGAGCATGGAACCAGCCTCCGCATAGTGGGGCGAGACGAAAATGAGGTACATGTGAGCCGTGGTCTCTGGAGTTGCCACCTCTTCGATGATCTTCATCCAGGGAGTCTTGATGACGTTCACCTTGATGCCGAGTTCTGCTGCGCTCGCCTGGATGAGGAGCGCCACCTTCTCCTCGTCAGGAACTTCGGCACACCAGACGAGGTCTACGGGGTACTCGTCGAGCTTGTCGGCGTACTTTGATTTTGCAAGCTCCTCTTTAGCCTTCTCAAGATCCCGCCTGTACTGGTACACTTCGGGATTGTGTCCGGGCAGGATAAAGGAAACCGGGCCCTGCGCCTGTCGTGCACCGGGGAAAATCTGGTTGGCGATGGCGTCGTAATCGATGGCGTACGCCAGGGCCTTCCGGAAGTGGACGTCGTCTGTTGGGGGTTTGCGGTTGTGCATCATGCAGAAGAAGGTGCTTCCCCCAAAGAGCTTGGCCACCTTCACGCCCTCGAGTTTGCTTGCTGCCTCGTAGAACTCCGCTGGCTGACGGAAGTCTGAAATCTCGAGCTCTCTCTTACTCAAAAGGGTCCGGACCGTGGCAGTCTCTGTGGTACCAATGTACTTGAATTCCTCGGGAGCATTGGGGTCGAAAGGCTTCCAGTAGTCAGGGAAACGAACGGCATGGAGGTACTCCTCAAGGCGCATCTCTTTCACCATGTACGGACCGGAACCGGCATCGTGGGTGAGGAGCCACTTCTTCCCGTAATCTCCCATCTCCCCATATTCCCCCGTGGGTTCAATGTGAGCGAGAACTTCGTCCTTGTTGAGAATATAGAGGCGCACCAGCGCATAGAGGAAAGGACCGAAGGGTTTTTTCAGGTGGAAACGAACGGTATAGTCATCCACTGCCTCGACCCTGTCGATAATGGGCTTGAAGATGTAGCTATACCCCTGCCCGATGGTCAAAAGCCTTTCCATGCTGAAGACCACGTCTTCGGCCTTGAGTTCTTCTCCATTGTGGAACTTCACACCCTTCCGGAGATGGAAGGTATAGGTGAGGCCGTCTTCTGAAACTTCCCAGGACTCGGCAAGGTGGGGCACAACCTCTCCGTCATAGGTGGGGAACACCAGGGTGTCATAGAGGTTGGAAACCGAAACGGAACTCGAAAAGTCCGCCGCAACCGCGGGGTCAATGTAGGTGGGCCAGGCTTCGGTGAAACGGACGATTTTTGCTGAGTCAGCCCATCCCAGGCCGGCAACAAGGAGGATACCGGCCACAAGAACAATCGAGAACATGACCCTGTGCACCTTCATGCTCCTCCCTCCTCAGATGGTGAAAACGCCCTTTTCCATAATAACTTTTCCATCAACCGTCACCGTGGGGTTTGTGATGATCCCATCGTTGTGGGTTTTCGAGTCGATTTTCCCACCCATGTCGAGGTTCATTCCCAGGGCGATGTGTACTGTTCTGAACGCTTTTTCGTCCTCAAGGATGTTCCCGGTAATTCGTGCTTTTTCGTTGGTCCCGATGCCCAGTTCCCCCACATAGTACGCATTGGGGTCCCCGAGGTTCTCCAGAAAACGTGCCAGTTCCTGGGCTTCTCTTCCTCCCTCAATCCTCACCACCTTTCCCCGGACGATTTCAAGACGTATGGGCTCCCTGAGCACCCCAAGGGGGGACATGGAGCCATCGATCACCGCCACCCCCTCCACCGACTCCTCAACCGGGGCGATGTAGGCCTCTCCTGCCGGGAGGTTCCCCCATCGTCCCTTCTCCCGGTAGAGCCCATCATCAGGCGGAATACCGGGTTTTCTACCCCTGATGCTCATGCGCAGATTCGTCCCCCGCTCGGTGGTGATGGTGACCTCATTGCCCTCTTCGAGAATGCGGGTCACCTTCCAGCTGAGCTCAGAAACCCTCTGGTAGTCCGCCGTCATCGCCCCTACCGTCATCATGTCCTCGGTAATCCCGGGCATACTGGCAATGCGGGCCCCTTTCTCCGTTGCCGCCATACGGGCTTTCGTGTGCGTGAGGCTCATCGTAGTCACAAGGAGGGCCACATCACAGGAGAGAAGGGCGGCTCGCACTTCATCCGGAGGCTCTTCGGCGTGGTACAAGCGAGGGGTCATGACCATCATCGTCCCGTCAACCCCAAGGGCATGGAGGGCGAGGAAGAAACTCTCCGCAATGGCGAGCTTCCCCGTATCGGTGACCACAAGCACCCGCTCTCCCGGCTTCACCCCCATGCAATCCCGTACGGCAATCATAGCGCCTTTCATGAGCGGTGCAAGCTGCACGTTCCCACCTCCTCATGCCTTGCCGAGTTTGGCCGCAAGTTCCCGGAGTTCCGGGTCCACCACCTGGCCCCGGTCGATGATGAGCTCACCATCAAGCCACACCGAGGTGTTGAGGCAAATCCCGTCGGAATGCGATGGAGCAGGAATGCCGTCTGGAGGAAGGAGGATGGCACCGATATTCCCCACACCCCACTCGGTGCACCCCCAGACCCGCTCATCTTCCAGAATATCTCCGGTGAGCTTTGCCCCGGGGTTGAACCCGTAGCACACGTGGGCCATGCAGAACATCCGGGGGTGGTTGAAACTCCGAAGCCAGGCTTCGAACTCCACCGCTTCTTTCCCACCTTCAATCTTCACGATCTTCCCCCGCTCCACGGTGAGCCGGATGGGCTCTTTCAGAAGACCCACAGGGGGAACCACCGAGCCGTCGAAGACAATAACCCCGTTGACCGTATCAAGGTTCGGCGTCCAGGCAATCTGCCCCGACATCATGTGAGAACCGGGTGTATCCGCATACCCGAGTTCGCAGTTCACCGGATGCGTGGGGTCGTTCTCAAATGCCACATCCCCACCCGCAGGAGTGGTCATGCGAACCTTCTTTGCTCTCCTCGTCTTTTCGGCAAGCTTCTCCTGGAATTCCCGAAGCACCGGATAGTTCACCCGCCCGATGCAGCGGACCATCATGTCGGCGTTCATCCCCACAAGACACAGATGCCGGAGCCTGGGATTTTCCCGAAGGGCGATATCGTACGGGGTGGAGTATAGCAGCCACTCATTATTGAACTCCACCCAGGCATCGACCGACTTGAGAAGCGCTGTGAGGGGCTCCATGGGAAGCATAGGGTCAGCAGCCTTCCCTACCCCAAGGGGTGCAGGAATCCAGAGCACCAGAGGTTTCGCCCCACAGGCAAAAGCCGCACGGGCAGTAGCATCTACAACTCGCTCATCACTCTCTGTGTCTGCCGTGATAAGGAACGTTTCCCCCTCCTTAAGTCGAAAAAGCTCCCGCACAAGGATATCCGCAGCCTTTCCAAGTTCGTACTCGTAGAGTTTCGGCAAGTCAACCACCCCTTTCCTGAGCCTTGTAGGAGATTATATCATCTTCTCCAAAGAAGAAGTAAGGGTTTTTGGCCACTTGGGGAAAATAGGCAAGATAAGCCTCAAACGCCCGAGGGAAAAGACAGGACTCAGAAACCCTCAACAGCAACAAATGCTTAAAATCGCCTCGAATCTCATCACCGTTTTCGTTACGACATTAGCCCTAAGACGGAACGAATGTTCTCCCCCATAACTCTCTCTCGCCACGCTGGAGGGAAATCCTGGAGAAGGGCTTTATACTTTGCCACCTCAACATGCATAAAGGAAAAAGGAGTATCACTCCCAAAACAGAGCCTTTCTGGGCCAAGATTTCTCAAGGCATAATCTATATCCCGTACACCCACCATACTCCCTACGAGGAATATATTAGGGCATTCCTGTGCGAACTCGACCATGGCACGGCAAAGACTTGGGAATCCCACGCCTCCCATATGGACGGCAAGAATCTTGGTCTCTGGAAAAAGATGGGCAATTTTAGCGATGCGAAAGGGATGAGTACGCTCATAAGCGTCCGCGCCTACATGGAAGGCCAGAACCTTGCCTCTTTTGGCCACCTCTTCAATTAAGGGTAAAACATGATGAGGGTCATCCACAAAATACTCGTTTTGAGCTCCGTTGAACTTCACTCCATAGAAACCGTAATCTTCAAAGCACCTTTTTATGAGATCTTTTGAGCGTTCAAGTCCAAGATTTGGATCCACCCAGCCAAACCCGATGAAATGTTCTGGAAACGCCTGAACAGCCTGGTAAACATACCGATTGCACTGCTCAATATGCTCTCGAACGTAAGGAGGTTGTAACCAGACGACAGCCTGAGCAACTCCTGCTTTTTCCATCATCCCAAGGAGTTCTTCGAAGGTTATCCCTTCGCCCGTTGGTGTGATGTGGGTATCAGCGTCAATGATGATTTCCTCCATTTTCCTTTCCTCCTCTCCGTTTATCCTTTAATGCTCCCTGCTACTAACCCTCCAACAATTTTCTTGTAGATGAAAGCGTAAAAAACAAGCACGGGAATCGACCCAAGAGTGCCTGCAGCCATAATTGGTCCCCAGGCAAGGATGTCCCCCTGTTTCATTGAAGCAATGCCAACGGTAATAGTATTCCTTGCCTGCGTTTGAACGAGAGCAAGGGGATACATGAATTCATTCCAGGACATTGAAAAACAGTAAACACAAGTAGCGATCATACCAGAGGCCAGGAGGGGAAGGATAACCCGCAAAAGAGCACCCCAGCGGGAACACCCATCGATGAGCGCCGCTTCGTCTATTTCCCGGGGAATGTTCTGGAAAAACCCTAAAAGAAGCCATATGCTGAAGGGGAGCGTAAAGGAAAGATAAGCAAGAGCAAGCCCCCACAGTGTATCCAGAAGCCGCAGGGAACTCAGAAGATTGTACAGGGGTACAACGAAAACGGCTCGTGGGATAAGGTATGAGAGAAGCGTCAACTGTGTCATGCGGATGTTAAACCTTGAGGGAATGCGACTAATAGCATAGGCAGCAAGAGCGCCCAAAAAGAGGGCGACAGCCGTAGTAATTGAAGCCACAAAAACGCTATTTGCAAACCAACGACCAAAGGGGGTAAAACGCAAAAGATACTGGTAATGCTTTACTGTAGGGTGGAAAACCCATAGAGGAGCGGTACCGATAAGGAGCTCTCTGTCTGGCTTTATGGAGGTCACAGTCATCCAGTACAGAGGTATGATGCTTGCCGCAACGGCGGCAAGTACCACGAGAATACCGCCGAAATCAAGCAAATAATCCAAAAGCCGTTTTCTCACTGCCTATAAACCCTCCCTCAGAAGCCCTTGTACAATCCGAGAGCTGACGAAAAGAAGCAATGGGAGAAAAAGAGGAAGAACAAGCAAAGGAACTGTGACACCCTGTCCCATTTTCCCTGCTTCAAAAGCAACGGTGAAAGACTTCGTTGAAAGAACTTCTGTTGCTCCTGCTGGACCTCCCCTCGTCAGGATATACACCAAGGCAAAATCATACGCTGTCTGAATGAAGGTCAAGGTAGAGACAAGAGCCAACACTCGACGTAAAAAGGGAATCGTGATGAAAAGAAATTGGCTCAGCAAATCAGCTCCATCCAGTTTTGCTGCCTCGTAGAGTTCTTCGGGAACCTCCTTCCTCCCCGCGAATATGATCAAGGAAAAGTAGGGAATATTCCTCCAGGCACTCACCATGATAACAGACCACATCGCAAGACGCGGATTCCCTAACCAGTCAAACTGCGCACCGGCGAAACCCGCCTTTCCGAGAAAATAATTAAGAATCCCCAGATAGGGATTGAACATCCACCACCACACCAGAGTGCTGATAACCGTAGGGATAATCCACGGAAGGAGAATAAGAGGACCAAAAACATCACTCCATCGCTTCAAGCGGAAAAGGGAAAGGCCAACAAGGAAACCAAAAATTATCGATAGCCCCAGGGTTCCCGAGGCAAAAACAAGGGTGTTGAAGAAAGTCTTCCAAAAGTCGGATCTTTGAATCCAAAGTCTGTAATTCTCGATACCCACGAAATTCGCACGGCTGGCCACAGTCTTATCGGTAAAGCTTGTCCACACAGCGTACAAAAAGGGATAACCAATGACGAAAATCACTACGAGAACAGCCGGGAGTACAAAAAGTACTCCCGGCCTGAGTGCCCAGGCTTTCAAAAGCTTTCACTCCTTCCCCTTACCAAAATATATCTCTTCCATCCTCTGTGCGGCCTTCTTTACCGCTTGTTCTGGGCTTAGATCTCTCACCAGAACATCAGCAATCATGTCCACGATGACGTAACCGTTATAAACCTCTGCAGTTGCGGCAGAAGGAGGTGCGAAGAGTTGCGCGTAAGGAATGGCATCGAGGTTTGCCTTCCAGTCAGGGTCTTCTTGCCACATAGGGAGACTCGCAAAACCCTGGAGGGAAACCCCTGTAGCACCCCGTGTGTAGCTGAGAACCTTCTCGTAGTTCTCCTTTTTGAAAAGGTAAAGGAGTAAGTCTTTGGCTAAATCCACATTCTGACTATCTTTCCGGATAGCATAGCTCAGAGTGAAAGGGAAACAAACCCTTGTCACTTCTCCCTTAGGATATACCGTGACCCCAAGGTTGGGATTGAGATCCGGAAAATCCTTTTCTGCCTGCATCTTGATGGAAAAACCGTTGAACGTAAAGGCAATTCTCCCAGAGAGCATCGCCTGGTTATTCGTCCCGTCATCCCACCCAAGCACCGTTGGATCGACAAGACCGTCCCGATAGAGGTCCACAACATACTGCAATGCCGCAACGGTTTCAGGCGAATCAAAAACCACCTTCTTCCCGTCTTCAGAGAGTACCCTGCCCCCTCCAGAGAGAATGCGACTGATCAGGAATTGTTGTCCATCGAAAGAGCGGCCATAGGAAACCCCAAAGGGTTGAATGTTCAAACCAGCGTTCTTGATCTTCTGCAAAACGTCCCGAAAGTCATTCCAGGTATCGGGCACCGCTGCACCAACGCTCTGGAGGATATCCCGACGGTACATCATGAGGTGCATGTAGATGTAGATAGGCAAAGCTTTCCAGGTTCCCTGAACGTTTCCAATCTGCTCGGCAATGGGATACCATCCCCCGTTCTCTTGGCCAATTTTCTGAGCCAGATCTGAGAGATCGAGAAGTCCCTCTGCATAAAGGTGCGGTTCATAATCTGCGAGTATGATGATATCTGGACCAGTACCTCCCTCAAGGGCCGTAGTGATAATGGTTCTCCTATTCGCATGACCCGCAGTAGTAATATTGACTTTAACACCCTTTTCAGTCGCCCACTGTTCAACAAGCTCGGTCGTGGGAACGTGCTGCCCAGGGTTATCCTGGTATACAACAACTCCAAGTTCTTTCGCCAGGGACAAATTCCCAAGCCCAAGGCAAACACAGCATGCAAGAACCAAAACCACCATCTTCCGCACCACGCTGTTCTACCCCCTTCGCCTCTCTACGAATGTGATGTGTAATCGCTTCCACACGGGAAAAAGAAAAAGGAACGTACTCAGCCCACTATGCTCCGCACCGAATTCCCCTCCCGAATCCCTCCTTTCAATACAATATTCTTAGGCACCCACCCTCGATCGCCGCTGAATATACGCTCAAAAAGCGCTTCCGCAGCTTTCCTGCCCAATTCGTAAGCCGGCATCTCGTTGGCCAAGAGCGAAGGCAATATGACCGAATCGTAATGGGGAAACTGCTCAAAAGAAGCCAGAGAAAGGTCCTCCGGTATGTTGATCCCGTGTTCCCGGCAAAACCGGATAATATCTTTCGCAAAGAGGTTCACGGCCGTGAAAATAGCCGTAGGAGGTTGAGGCAGGCTCAAAAGCTCTCGAATCTTTCTATACGCAACACCCTCAACTGCCTCAGCAATGATAACAAGGGAGGGATCAAAAGGAATACCGTACGTCGCCAAAGCCTTGAGGTACCCATGAATACGTTCTTCCCCCTCCCAAGGAGGCACAGGGGGAGAAAAAATGCCAATACGACGGTGTCCTCTCTGGATAAGATATTCTACAATCTGGAAACTCCCTCCCACATAGTCAAAGCGCACGTAATCCGCGGCAACATTTTGCACCCTTCGGGTGAGAAACACTATAGGGATGCCTCTTTTCTGAATCTCAAGGATGTGGTCTTCCCCTTTACGGCAAGGCGCCATGATGATGCCATCTATCTGTTTTTCAAGGAGTACCCTCACGACCTTTTGCTCTCTTTCCAAATCGAAACCCGTATTGCAGAGAATAACATTGTATCCCCGCTCAAAAGCCTCGTCCTCCACCCCCTTGGCGTAGCTCGCCGTAATAGGGTTGGAGATATCGCTTACCACAAGGGCTATATTCAGGGTTTTCTTCATAACAAGGCTCTTCGCTATACGATTTGGCAGATACCCAAGCTGGCTAATAGCCATCTCAATTCTCCTTGCCGCTTCTTGGCTTACGTAACCGCTACGGTTAAGGTATCTTGACACCGTGGTTCTGGAAACTCCGGCAACTTGGGCAACTTTGTCCAAATTCGTCATAGCCTTTTCTTCCTTCTGTGGAAGCGCTCACATAATTCAGGGTAGCACTATACCCAACACATGTCAAGTCCTCTGGGCGCTGTTCTAAGCATCACGAGACTTCGCTGAAGTTGGAAGAGGTCATCGTATCCCATCCAGTGTATCTGGTCAGCGTGATAGCACTTCACCTCAATTGCCGCAAACCCCTGAAACCTTCGCACCCCCAATGTGTCCAGCCGATGCACAACGAGGGATAAGAGCTTCCCCACAGGACACTTCCAACGCCTTCATCTGCCTTCCGCCTCTTCCACTAGCTTTCCGGCTCATTCATGGTGGAGATCGGGAGGGATTCCCTGATGGTTTCCCTGAGCACCGGGGTCGAAGGTGGGGGAATCTGACCGAACAAGACAAAAGACGCCCCGGGATGGGGAAACGGGAGACGTTCCCCGTGTTCACCCCCTGTAGTGTAGAGGCGTGGATGGCCTTGGTAGGGCACTGTCTTTCTTTGGCCCAGGGTTGGGAGACCTGGCGCTCATCAGGGCAGAGGACCACGTTTCTGTTCCTACAAAAAAGAACGAAAGGGGTAAAAACGCTTTTTCGAGGCTATCCGAAAGTATGAAGAGTTCAAAGGTTACCTCTGAAGCTTTTTCGAAGGGATTACATCACTCTTCGCCCACAAGCACTACCGGGATTTCCTGGACCCTGGTGAGTGCCCGGTCAGCGGTAAAAAATTCCTGGCATTGTGCAGCCAGTGCGCATCCCACCTGGAGGGCGTCGGGGGTTTTGAGGTTGTATTTCACCCTGATTTCTGCTCCTTTTTCTGCGGCTTCAGTATCAATGGGATAAACCTGAAGACCGGGGAAACCCCTGAAAAGGTAGTGGTATCCGGCTCTAAGGGCGTGATCCTTTTTCGCTACAACCGGAATCAGAACTTCAAAGTAGGAGAGGGAAGAGGTACAGAGAACAATTTCTCCTTTTTCCGCTTTGAGAAAAAGATGCCGAACTCGAGGAAAAAAGCGCTCGTGTTGCTCCAGGAAGTATATAAGGATATTGGTATCAACGAAGACTTTTCTCATCCCATTCCCGGCGGAGACGGTCAAGGTACCCGTCTTCGTAGAGGCCTTTCCCTATACCGGCAATTTCCTCGATACTCTGCGGTAAGGCAACGAGCACCATCCGGTTTTCTTCCACTTCCAGGAGGAGTTTTCTTCCCTCATGGAGACCAAGGCGCTTCCGGATTTTTTTGGGGATGACAATCTGATTCTTCTTACCAATCGTAAGAATTTCTAACATTTTCAAAAACCTCCGACAGCAGAATAGAACACCACTGGTTCTCCTGTCAAGCCCGTGTATAGGTCCATATCATGTGGGACACTCGGAAAGTCCAGTGTTGCTCAGCTCCTCCCAGGGCTCCTCTCCCTAAGCTCGAGCCTCGTCTTTTTCTCTTCTCCACCTCTTCCTCATAGTGCGGAGAGAACCCTCCCGGAAGGTCCGGTTGCACCGTTCCACTATCCAGGGATGCGAAAGACCCTGGGGAAGGTGAAGAATCTGATGCCGTGCTCCTGCGAGGACCCTCAAATTCCCCAGAGCATCAACGCCCTCCAGTACCTCTTTTTAACCTTTCGGAGTTCCTCGAGGGACACCCTGGCGAGGTTGGCCGTGGCCCTGGAATGGAGGGAGGAATAGGCCCACCTCGAGACAAGATCTCCGGCGGTGAATGGCTTATACACCCTTCCAGGAAGGGGGTGACTTTTGAGGTATCGATGGCGATGAGGTCTTTGGGAGATGCCACCTTCAGAGTCTTTAAGGTTTTCTCATGACTCGGGGTCTTTGATTCCCCCGTGGGCTTTTTGGTGCAGAAACCTTCCTCGGTTTCTCTCCCTCAAAAGCCCCCGGGTTTTGAGATACCTGAGGATGCTCCCCACGGTGGAGGAAGAAGCAATGAAACCCTCTTTCCTGAGGAGGACGGAAAGCTTCCCTTTCGGAGAAGCGGGAATTCCTCCCGGAGTCTTTGCATCTCCTCCAAGCTTCAGGGTCCACTGGGCTTTTGGATCTTCTTGGGTCTTCTGGACCTATCCTTCCGGGCTTTTGAGGTTTCTGGGGTTTTGCTTTTCCTTCCACCGAAAGGAGGCTCCGGGACATGCCTATCTCTCGCAGGTGACGGCCACGGGATGGGGCTAAAGCAAAGTCGAGGACTTCAAGGCGAATTCTGGCTTTTTTGGAGAGTCCATAGACTTGAGCAAGCTTAGCAATGGCATTCCTCGTGGAGAAGCTCAAAAGGTGCAGGACCTCCAGAATATGCCTGAAGCATCCTTGTTCCCTTTGTGCTTCCCTTATACAGGTGCAGGGTCTTTCTTCTTTGGGTTTTCGACACTGAGGTAGGATACAGGTCTTTATTCCTTTTTGTCTCCCCTACCTGGCGCAGATTTCTGTGAACCTATCCAGCTTCGTTTTGAAGAATTCTGCAGTACGGTTCTATTTAAAAATCAATGCACATCAACCTTTCCCTGCCCTGAGGATCATAAGCTATGCGGAGAGGTAGATCGAGGTCCAAGAAACCCTTGGCGGGAAAGTCTATTTCTTCTGCACAAAGAAACTGCTTATCTCTCCCCAGGAATCACTATTTTTGCTCTTAAAGAGGAGTTAAAGAGGAGTTATTAACTACATAATACATCGCCCTTCGGGTATACTGTAAGGGGGAAATGTGTCCCACAAAGAGGAGGCGAACTCAATGGAGATAGGCCTTGGAACAATCGTCTACGAGTTCGCGGGTATTCCGCTGAAGGCCTCAGTGGAGAGAATTGCCCAGTTTGGCATCAAGTACATCGATGTCCTGGCCTTTGGTGATTACAACCCTGCGTTCTTCCCCAAAGAAGAACAGAAAGCCATTGCCGAAAAACTCCACACCCTCGGCATAAAGGCCTCAAGCGTTGTCACCTGTGCCCATGGCAACCTGGCCTCAGACGACGAGGCAGAAGTCGCCTTTGCATTGGAACAGCTGAAACTCGCAGCTCTCTTTATCAGGCGCCTTGGAGGAAGGCAGGTACTCATTGGGAAAGGTATTGGGAACATCGATTTTTCTCTGCTGAGAGAACGGGCGTGGAGGAACGTCATCAAGGTCCTCAAGGAGTACTGCCAGTGGTGCCAGAAGCACGATGTCCTGGTTACCCTGGAGCTTGAGCCAGAAAGTCTCTATATCTGCAACGGGCCAGAGGCCATGCGACGGCTCATAGAAGAAGTAAACGAGCCCAATCTCTTTGCCAACATCGATATCGGCCATTTGAACATCCTTCGGATTCCCCCCAGGACCTCGCCCCCCTGAAAGACAGAATTCTCCACGTCCACATCTCGGATAATGACGGTCTTGCGCACACAAATAGCATCATCGGTGAAGGTACCACGGACATTCGCTGGTATATTGATACACTCCTTGATTTTGGTATCGATGAAGTTGCCCGGTCTCAAGGAGAAGTGGCAGTAGCAGGAATAGAGCTTGGGCATCCCGGAGAGTACATTCAGGATCCAGATTATCGCGTCCTCAAAAGCTTAGGAAACGTTCTCTCCCGAGTACCGCGGTTACGGAAAACCAGAGTCGATGAAGACATCTGACCACACCCCGTGCCTGGAGGGATGCACAATGAATCTCTACGACCGTCTTGAGCGGATGACCCGCCGGTGGTGGTTTTACCTCGCCATTCTCTGTATCCAGTTCCTTCCGCCCTACACCACCCGGGGAACGACCAGTTTCAATTCCCAGGAGATGAACCGCCTGGTAGGGGATATCCTCTCCCATGCTTTTGTCCTGTCCTGGGTCAATCTCTCCCCACTCTTCAAGGTTCTCCCCCTCGCTTTCCTGGTCCTTCTGGTGTACGTTCCAAGGAGTAGGCCGTTTTTCAGTCTCTTTGCTGCCCTCCACTACCTGGTGCTCGCTTTCTTCCAGAACATGGCTTTCTTAGAAGACCGGGGCTTGGCCATACTCACAAACAACGTGGTGATGATTACCCTTGTGGCACTCTCTTTCCTTGTGGAGGTTTTCGTCCGAAAGAACATGTTCGCTTTCAGGCGGGTCAACTGGAAGAAAGGTTTCCTCATAGGTATGGCGGCCTTTGCTTTCCTTTATCCCGTCGACCCTGTTTCGTTCCGCCCGGACTTCCACATGAAACACCTTTTTACCAACGCTGCTGGTCTTACGTTCTGCATGATGACCCCTCTGTACCTTACGGTGCTTCTTTTCACCTATCCGGAAGTGAATCTGGTAACTCTCCGTGTCACAGGTCTTGTGGGGACGATTATCGGACTGTACAATCTCTCCTTCAATTTCTTCTTCGATCTCCCAAAGTTCTGGTGGAATGGCATCCTCCATATCCCGCTTCTTCTCATTTCCCTGTACGCTTTTGTCCTTTCCTTCCAGCATGGTCAGAGGCGTGCATTGTCCGATCCCGGCACCACCTTCACCAGGAAAAGTGGGGAAGAAACAGCTTGAGTGTTCGAGGCACTGTCTTTCCAGAGGAAAGCAAAAAGCCCAGGCTCATGAGCCTGGGCCGGGGGGATGTGTGGCAAGGCGTTTACGAGAAACGCCTGCACAGGATCTCCCAAACGTCTCGTTCCACCGTCTCAAGATAGGCAAGCCGTTCAGCGTACTTTCCCCCCTCGAAAGGGGTATGCAGAAAGATATCCACCAGGCGCAGGGCAAGGTCTTCAGGTATCGTTCGAGCTCCCAGAACAAGGATATTGGCATCGTTGTGCCGACGGGCATATTCAGCGGTGAATTCATTGAAACAGAGGATAGCCCTGATACCTGGATAGCGGTTACTGGCCACCGTCATGCCACCACCAGTGCCACAAACGAGAATCCCCCGCTCTACCTTTCCTTCAAGGATTGACTTTACCACTGCCTGGGCGAATGGGCCAACGCCGACTGGCTCCGGAGAAAAGGTGCCAAGATCGTACACCTCGTGATTCTCCTGCGCAAGTTTCTCCACTATCGACTTCTTCAGGGCAAAGCCTGCGTGGTCAGAGGCGACTGCAATCTTCACGAAGATCACGCTCCGTCACTTTCCATCACCATGTCCTGGAGCTTCCGAAGCCTCACCACGAAGGAATCCTCATCCAGGGCAACATCCTGGTAGGTCAGGACTTCCCCCCTGGCAACCGGTCTGAGCACCTTCGCATGATGGATAATGCCAATGGGTACTGCGCGTAAGCTTTTAGCCTCCTGGGCGGTATAGATTTTGCCGAAGACATCAAACCCACCGATGCCGTCGATGAACTGCCCCGGGGACAAATCCCTCTTTGCCACTGCAACAACTTCAGAATGGAAATGGATGGAGTTGATGGTGGGTTCCCCGAAAAAGCAGGCCTTGGCCACCGAAAGCGGCGTTTCGAAGCTGCAGAGGTGATACGGCCGATAGAGGATGTAGTATGGACCCTCGCCCATGGAGTAGAACTTGAGGTCTTGCCTCAGGTGAGGGGAATCCGTGGTGAAAATCACAAAAACCCCGGGAGCAACTTTTCCGGTCGAATAGTCGACGACGAAATCCCGCTCGAAAATGCCCCCATCCCTTTTGGGGATGTACACCCGGGGGAGATCCGGAACATCCACTCTTGCCCCGTGCATCCCCGGGATATCGGGCAACGCCCCGGTGGCATTGGAAACCTCGGCCATCTCAACCATCGTCTTCGTCCCGTCCACGAAGGCACAGAGCATCTTGGGGTTCATACCCTTTCGCAGGGCTTCCTCCCGGCAGGTGTCGGGAGTCGCGAAAAAGTCCACAGGGTTATTCTTCCCCTTCCCGATACACACCACCTGAAACCCCAGGGCTTTTGCGAACCGGTAGAGTTCAATAACCGCCCCGGGCTCATCTCCCGCCGAGACGGTGTACACAACCCCCGCCCGGTCCGCCAGCCGTTTCAGAATCCACCCCACAGTCACGTCGGTCTCCACGTTGAGCATCACGACGTTCTTCCCGTTGAGAATGGCCTGCCAGGCAACCTGCGCACCGACCTCCGGTGACCCGGTAGCCTCAACCAGGGCAGCGAGCATACCCACCTGAGGGAGAAGATGGGCAGAGGGGGTCACCACAACCCTTCCTCTTTCCAGCGCCCTCTGTGCCTCGTCGACCTTCTCGGTAACCACAATGTCTTCCTCACTGTACCCCACTTCCTTAAAGGCCTGTATACCCCGCTCCACCTCAAGGTCGGCGATAGCGGTAATCCGCAATCCAGGCATTTTATGAGTGAGGTTGACCATCCCGCTTCCCATCTGTCCACAACCTACAAGACCAACCTGGAGATATTCCTTTTCCGCTTCCCTTCTCTCAAGTTCCCGCAAGAGGTTATGCATTGTCGATCCTCCCTTTCATGTCATCCGGTGATGGACATCTCTCAGGGCAAAATAGAGATCCCGGTAAATAGCCAGCTTTTCCTGATACACCCGATGGAGCCGCTCGTTCGGCTCCCAGACACCTTTTACCTGCACCATTCTGGTTGCCGCTTCCTGAGGAGAGGCATAGGCCCCCAGTCCACAGGCAGCAAGAATAGCTGCTCCAAGAACACTGGCATCCTCACACTGTAGAGTCTTCACTGGTCTGCCGAAAATATCCGCACGAATCTGCAACCAAAGCGGCGAACGAGCGCAACCTCCGGTGACCCGGACCTCCTCAAAGGTCACACCCTGTTCCTCAAAGAGGTCGAGGCTCATCTTCTGCTCGAAAACGACCCCCTCAAGAATAGCCCGAATGACCTCTCCCTCATCAGTATGGAGGGTCATGCCCACAAAGGCAGCCTTGGAAAGAGGGTCAATCCAGGGAGTGCCGCTGCCCACAAGGTGGGGAAGGGCGAAGATGTGTGACGGCTCCTGCGAAGCTCTCTCCACAAGCGTCTCGTAGGAATCCTGTCTGGCGAAGACATCCCGGTACCACCGCAGAAATAGACCGGCGGTCTGGTTCAGTGTGGCAAGGAGAAATCTCCGGGGGAGCACATGGGCGTAGCAGGAGAAATTCTGGGGGTGAATCCGAAGAACCACTGAAGGGTCAGGCACCGGTATCCCAAAGACCTCTGCAGTCCCAGCGTTATCAAAGGCAATATGTTCCTCTGTTGACCCTGCTCCCAGAGCGGCACAGCACTGGTCATGTCCTCCTGTGACTAGGCAAAGTCCAGCCGGAAGGCCGAGTTCTGCAGCAACCTCTTTTCGGACTGTTCCGACCACGGTTCCTGAAGGGAAACAGGTGGCAAGGCAAGATGCATCAAGCTCAAGGTATTCTAAAAGCTCTCTGGACCATTCTCTCCTGTGCATGTCGAAGAGGAGCATTTTACAGGCCATCGAAAAGTCAATGGCTGGAATGCCCCCCAGCTTCCAGAGGATGAAATCCTCGTAACAGAGAATCTTTGCGCTCTGGCGAAAAACTTCGGGTTCGTGCTTTTTCACCCAGAGCATCTTCGCCGCACTGGTCAGGGGATGCACGGGAACACCGGACATGGCAAGAAGCCGTTCGGCACCAAAACGCTCTTTGAGTTCCTGAGCCTCTTCCCTGGCTCGCATATCCATGCCCAGGATAGCCCTTCGCAGCGGTCTCCCCTGACTGTCGAGGAAGATAACAGCTTCTCCCTGCGCCGACACAGACAACGCCTGGGGCTTTCTATCCGTCTTCTGCAGCGTTTCCCGAATCGCCTCCTGAACGAGACCCCAGACTTCCTCCGGGTCCTGCTCAGCCCACCCCGGCCGAGGACTGGTATACCCATATTCCCGGGAGGCTCCCGAAACCAGGTGGCCATCTTCATCGAAAAGCGCCACTTTACAGCGCGTCGTCCCCACATCCAATCCCAGGAAAAACACTTACCTCGCCTCCTTCTTGCCGAAAAGGTAGGCTTCCTCAAAGTACCTGCTTATCGCCCGGGCAATTTCCAGAGCAGCACTCTCCACGGTGCTCCTTGAAGCTCCGGCAATGTGCGGGGTGAGAATGACGTTTTGCAGGCCCGCTAAAGGATGTTTCCCAGACCAGGGTTCCCCACAGCAGGTGTCAATGCAAGCGAACGCGGGGACACCGCGTTGCAGAGCCCGCACAAGGGCCTCTTCGTCGACGAGCTCCCCCCGGGAGGTGTTCACGAAAATGGACCCAGGTTTCATCATGCTGAACTCCCGTTCCCCAATCATTTTCCTGTTCTCCCCCGTGTACCTCACGTGGAGGGAAACGATGTCGGCGGTCTGCAGGAGCTCCTCGAGTGAGGCCTTTCGCACCCCGTACGCCTCCATGTCTTCCCGGGACACGAAGGGGTCGTACGACACCACTTCCCGCACGTTGAAGGGACCAAGGAGCTGGGTGACCCTTCGGGCAATTCTCCCGAAACCTATGAGTCCAACGGTGACCTGCGAAAGAGGAAGGGGAGCCAGAGCATAATCGAAATACGAGCTCTGGCTCCAGATGCCCAGGAAAGCCTCTCTGCAGGCTCGAACAATCCCCCGTCGCGCAGCGATGAAAAGCCCCACGGTAAACTCGGCCACAGCCTCCACACTTCGCTCCGGGGCAAAGAAGAGGGGAATCCCCCTTTTCTCAAGCGCCTCACGATCCACATTCACCGGCCCACTCCGCAGACACCCCACCACCTGCAGGCGAGGGGCGTGCCGGAGAAGACACTCATCCACAAGACCCATCTGCGTCACGAGGATTTCCGCTTCTTCCACCTCTTTCAGGGCTTCCCGAGGATAGGGGATATACTCCCTCGTTTTCTCCCCATAGCAAAAGGAAACCTCAGGCCACCTCAAATCATAGTAAACCCTTCGGACCCCTTCCCAGAAGGGGACCTGAGAAACAGCCCGTTCAAAGACTGCAGGCGTGAAAAAGCGGTCGGCAAAAACCAGCGCCTTATACACAATGCTCAAAGGAACTTCCGGATGAACTCGGCCGCATATCGGGCGTGCTCGTCATAGACCTACTCGTCGACCTTTTCCCGAAAGGCAAAATAAGGATCGGCATGGGGAGGGATGTACTCCAGGACGAGGTACCCCGAAAACTGGATGTCCTTGAGCGCGGAGAAGATTTCCGGCCAGTTGAGGTGTCCTTTACCGGGAAGGTCCCGCTGGTTATCCGCCACGTGCATGTGGACGAGCCAGCCTCTGGCCTTTCGGATTGCCTCGGGAATACTGGATTCCTCGATGTTCATATGGAAGAGGTCCCCCATGATTTTGACGTTGGGCAGGTTGATGTCCTGGGCAAGGCGTATGGCCTGTTCCAGACGGTTGATAAGGTATGTTTCGAAACGGTTCCAGGGTTCAAGGACCAGGGTGACTCCCCGGGGAAGCGCGTACTCCCCACACTCCCGGATACCCTCGACCGCATACTTCCACTCTTCTTCAGGAGGAAGCTCCCTGGTGATCCGCATGTTTGCCGTAGGAGCCACAATCACCACTTCTGCACCGATTCGCTCTGCCATATCGATGGTGCTTTTGGTGTACCTCTTTGCGTTCTCCCGAATCTCCGGGTTAGCGCTGGTGAAGTCCCGGTCTTTCTTCCAGATGTTGCAGATGGACCCAGCTCGAATGCCGTACTTTGCAAGGAGCGATCGCACCTCTGCCGGGTCGTATAATTCTGGTTCACCCACAAACTCAACGGCGTCGTAACCAAACCGACTCAAACGGGCAATGCTCTTCTCCACCGGTTCATTCCCAAAGACCAGGATATTGTAAGAGAGCTTCACGAGGAGACCTCCTCTCTCCGGACGTGTTCTTCCCTCAGGCGGGCAAGCTCCCGGAAGTCTTCCTTGAGGTGCTCGTAAAGCCTCCGGTAGAGCCTGTAGTACTTGCGGTAGACTTCATGGTTTTCACTTGAAGGCTCAAGAGGGTCCACGTACTCAGCGAGCTTTTTCGCTACCTGGAAATTGGGGAAAACACCGCAGGCTACGCCGGCAAGAATCGCTCCCCCATAAGGAGCCCCTGCCCTGTTTTTGAGAAACACCGTGGGCACGTTGAAGACGTCGGTAATAATCTGTCGCCAGAGCCTGCTCCGCGCTCCGCCTTCGTTGAAAACGATAGGGAGATTAATCTTCCATCCCGCATTCCGGATAATCTCAAAGTTATGGTACAGCGCATAGGCCACCGATTCCATAAGTGCCCGCACAATATGGCCCTTGGTGTGCGACAGCGAAAGGCCAAAGAGCACCCCCCGAGCATGGGGATCCCAGAGAGGACTCCGTTCCCCCATGAAGTAGGGCAGGGCAAGCAGGCCATCACATCCTGGGGAGACCTTCTCGGCTTCGAGGTTCAGAAGGTCATAGGCGCTCACTCCAAGAATCTTCTCCACCTCGACCTCAAAATGCGCGAGGTTATCCCTGACATAGCGCAGAAGCTGCCCACCGGTGGTCGTGGTGGGGATGGTGACGTAGGTGGTCCGGGATTCCACCGCGTGGGGGCACACCAGCATCTCCCGGAGGAAGTTCGTGGTCTTGTGCACAATCCCGAAATTCCCACAGGTCCCCAGGTTCATCTGCACGTCGCCCTCCGCGATGGTGCCGCTTGCTACACAGCTCACGCAGAAGTCCACAGCTCCGGCGCACACCGGTGTGCCTTCAGGGATGCCCGTTGCCTTTGAGGCTTCTTCTGTCACCTCACCGATGATATCCTCACAGGAAAAGGCAGGAGGAAAGAGGTCTTTTGAAAGACCGATCTCGCGAAGCACGTCGTCGTTGAACTCGTGCCGGCGGATGTCCCAGGCCACCCCGTAGAATGCTGCAGAGCCAATGTTGACCGTGAATTTCCCCGTGAGTTTGAAGTTGATGAACCCATCGACGGTGAGCGCCTGGAAAATTTTCCGAAAAGACTCGGGACGATTGTTCTTCTCCCAGAGGAGATTCACAAGCATCGGATGGTCATCCACCGGGTTCCCGGTAAGGGTAAACATCCGCTCTTCGCCAATGGTGCTCTTCAACCAGGCCACTTCTTTCGTGGCTCTCCGGTCCATGAGGTTGTAGGCGAGGTGAATGGGGTTGCCATCGCGGTCAACCATGACGAGATTCGGCAAAGCCGAAGACACCGCGATGCCCCGGATCTGGCGAGGATTCACCCTGGACTTTGCGATGCACTCCTCGAGGACCTCACAGGCCACCTTCCAGTACAGATGGGGATCGTGTTCCGACCATCCGGGATGCTGGATGATGATGGGGTATTCCCGAAAGGCATAGGCAAGCACATGCCCTTCGGCATCGATGAGACAGGCTTTGCCTCCTCCAGTTCCGTAATCAAGACCCAGAAGGTACTCAGGCATGCTTCCGCCCTCCTGAAACAGCAGCATCAAAAGTGGTGGTAGACCTCAACGCCAAGGTAGGTTGCCAGCGCTTCCCGGACTGCCTGAGCAACCTGGGAAAGGTTAATAGCCACGTGGTGTTCGAAACCGTTCTTACAGATGAATTGGAGAAGGTCCTGGAGCCGTGGAACACGAGCCACTCCCCAGGCACCAAACGTCTTCGCCACATCCTGCGTAATCTCACCCTCGCCGACATAGGCTTTGACTTCCCCTCTCAAATCGTCAGTCGACAGGCGCAGGAAGGTAAAAGGTCCAGGTTTAATATTCCCCCGGCAGCTCCCGTAGGCATTCTCCGTCCCCACCGTTGCCCCGATGACGTCAGCATAGCGCATTTCCATCCTGGCGAAAACCGACCGGGGGTAGTTGCCACAGTGGAAGAGAACGCACTTTTCAGGATCGTTACCGAAATTGTTGTTCCAGTCCACAAGAGCTGAGGGCTGATTTGAAGCAAGACGCAGGATGTACATGCTCAAGGCTCCGGCAACATCTACCTCGCAGGCTGAAGGCATGAGCTTTTCGCCCATCATGCTCATCACGGCGCAGGGTGTGATCCCGAGATTATACTCCATGGAGGTCCAGCACTGGATGGCGGTGGCTCGGATATCGTTCTCTGCCATCCAGCGCTCAACCACAAGGGCAAAGCGAGCCATGGTGAAGAGTTTGTCCTCTGGAACCGCGCTCACGTCACAGTACGCACGAATCTCCTCGAGTTTCTTCTTTGCTTCCTCTTCAGGCACCTTCCCCATGGCCGCAAAAATCTCCGAAAGATCGATAGTCTCCACTGAGATACCGTACGTTTCAAGGATTTTCTCCGAAAAGCGAACCGTGTTGAACGCTCCTGGACGAGCTCCGATGGCCCCGATTTTCAGATTTTTGAGACCCTTCATGATGCGACAGACCTGGGCAAACCAGCGGAGGTCTTCACGAAAGCTTTCCTCTTCCGGCCAGACAGTGTGGAAACGGGTGAGGGAGAAGGGGATGCCGAACTGGACAAGGTTGTTGCAGACCGAAATTTTCCCGCAAAAGGCGTCACCCCGGCCGGCAAGGTCAAGGTGTTCGGGGTCGTCGGGAAAGGCGTGAACGAGCACCGGCACCTGAAGGCCGCTCAACCGCAGCGTGTTGGCCACACCCTTTTCATCGCCGAAGTTCGGCAACGTGACGATCACCCCATCGATACGGTCGGCATGAGCCCGGAAAAGGGCGGCACATTTTTTCGCGTCTTCCCAGGTCTCCACCGTTCCGAGTTTCGTGTCCTCCGGAGAGGGACAGACAACCTCAAAACCCTCTTCCTCAAGCACCCGAATCATCCGTTCTCGTCCTGCTGCCGCCAGCGAGTCGGGGAAAAACCCCCGATTCCCGACGATGAGCGCGAAAACCTGAGCCATCCTTTGACACCTCCTCATTGCTTCCTCAAGACCCCTGAACGGAGAATATCGATGAGCACAGCCGCAAGAATCACAAGGCCCTTCACGACCTGGTGGTAGTACACGCTGACCCCAAAGAGCACCATGGCATTCCGGATGAGGACGATCACCATGGTCCCCCAGAGGGTCCCAAGGATATTGCCCTTCCCTCCAAAAAGGCTCGTTCCCCCAAGAACCACCGCCGAAACCACATCAAGCTCAAGACCGTAGAGCATGTTGGGTTTTGCCGCGTTCAGTCTCCCCATCTGGATGAAGGCTGCTATCGCGGCACACAGGCCACTCACAAGGTACACCAGGCTCTTCACCCGTTCCACATCGATACCGCTGAGACGTGCAGCTCTCGGGTTACTCCCGACAAGATACACCGAGCGACCAAAAACGGTTCGGTTGAGGACATACCAGGCCACTACATAAAGAAAAGCCATGATGAGGCCGGCAATGGGGAAAAATCCGATTTCTCCCGAACCGATGCGGGTAACAATCTCGGGGAAACCATACACAGACTTCGCCCTGGTCGAGAGCATTGCGAGCCCTCGCCCCAGGCTCAAAGTCCCCAGAGTCACGATGAAGGGCACCATTTTCAGCCGGGCAACCATCACCCCATTGAAGAGGCCAAATCCCAAGCCAACGGCAAGCATGACGAGAAAAGAAAGAAGCACGTCCTGCCCCCGGGACATGAGGATGGCCCCAATCATTGCCGAGAACACAAGACTTGAAGCCACCGAAAGGTCAATACCGGCCGTAATAATCACGAAGGTCATGCCGATACCGAGAATACCTGTGATGACCGCATCGAGCCAGAGGTTGAAGAGGTTATAGTGCGTGCGGAACTGAGGAGAAACAACCGCCATGAACACGAAGAAGGCAACCATGAAGAGGAAAATGAACTGTCCTGCCGCGATGGCCTTGACGTTCTTCAATGGACATCCCCCTCGGAGAAAAAAGCTCTACCGCAGCCCCAAAAGGCTGCGGTAGAGCTTTGCTTTGCTGAGCGTCACTGCTTCCCTTTCTGCTCCATGTACACGCGGTAGCCCCACACCCGATCCTTGATGAAATCAAAGTTCTCCGGACACAGCCCGAGCACTGGCACATACCGTTCTTTCACCGGAGGCTTCTTCCCTTCCCTGAAGTACTGGACGAAGACCTCGATGGCGTCAGCCACAAACTTGTCGATAGCCTGGACGGCGCTGAAGTCGTAGTACCCCTCGATCATGTTCTCTACGGCGAACTGGTCACCATCAACGCCCACCATGACGATGTGGTTCGGGTCAGTCCTCGGGAACCACTTCCCAAGCTGCTTCAGAGCGCTCACCGTTCCAGAGAGCCAGGGTTCACCGGGGAGGAAAATGACCTTGATATTGGGGTTGGCCTGGAAGGCATTGATGGTGGCATCAAAAGCCTTGCCGACGTCCATGCCAAGGTTCGGCGCTGCAACCACCTTCAGGTTCGGCCACTGCGAGACCTCGAACATGAATCCCTGGAAACGATCCTCGACAGAATCCACAGAGGGGTCAAGGCGTTCGATGAAAATCTCGATGGGTCCAGGATTGTCCTTGAAGAGGTGGGCAACATACACTGCGCAGAGCCGCCCGGCGTTGAAGTTGTCCGTCTCCTCGTGGTAGAAGACTTCGCCTCCGAAGGACTTCCGGTCGACGGTGATAACAGGAATTCCCGCTTTGTTGGCTTCCTCAACGGCTTTCACGATACCGTGAGAGTCAATGGTGGTGATGACGATACCATCCACTCCTGCGGCGATGAAGTCCCGAACCTGCTCGAACTGTCTGTCGATATCGTTCTCGGCGCTCACAACGGTGACCTTGACACCAAGCTCCTGGGCCTTCAGCTCACCCTGACGCTTCATTTCCACGAAGGCTGGCGAGAAAAGACCTGGAACCGTAACGCCGATGTGGATCTCCTTCTTCTCTTCCGCAAAGGCGACAATACCCAGCGCCATCACCACAAAACACACCGCAATCCCCAGAAGAACGAGCTTCCTCATCTCCAGACCTCCTTCCTGAGTTTTTGTCCCGGGCTCAAAAACGAACGGCTTGAAAGAGCTTTGTTCTTCTCCATCTCCCACCTCCTTCTCAGGTGATGATACCCATTCTCCTCTGGCGGAAAGTGTCGAGAACCACAGCCAGGAGAATGACGCTACCCTTGAAAATATCGTAGTAGAATGCTGAGACGTTCAGGATGGTCAGGGCGGTGTTGATAAGGGTAATGATGACTGCTCCTGCCAGAGTTCCCCAGATGTTGCCCACACCGCCAGAGAAACTCGTTCCCCCAAGGATAACCGCAGTTATCACGTCGAACTCCATCCCCGCACCAAGGGCCGGCACCACCCCGTCCATGCGGGCACAGAGGATGAGGCTGGCCATGCCGACGAAGAAGCCATGAAGGAGGTACACGGAAAGCATCACGTTAGGTACGTGGATGCCAGCTTTAAACGCCGCATCCCGGTCACCCCCAACAGCATACACGTAGGTACCGAAACGGGTCTTCTCGAGGATGTAGTAGGCAAGAACGTAAAGGACAAAGAGCATGATGATGGGGATGGGCGCAGAACCAACGTACCCGATGCCAATTTTTGAAATCAGGGGTGGCATGCCGTAAATGGAAGCGGCGTCGGTGAACTGGAGCGCCAGACCCCGGAAGATTCCAAGCGACGCAAGAGTAGCAATAAGGGGAACCATTTTGAGCCGGCTAATCTGGAAACCGTTGAGTGCCCCGATGCCGATAGCCGTGGCCACAATGATGAGAATGCCCAGGAAGGGATGCCAGCCTGCCCTCTTCACTGCCAGAACCCCCAGGGCCACGGCGAAGTAGGCTGCGGAACCCACGGAGAGGTCGATATTTGCCGTCAGGATAACGAAGGTCATCCCAATGGCCATAATGCCGATGACCGAAGCCGAAGCCAGGATGTTCCGGACATTGGTGACAGAGAAGAAGGCCTGAGGGAAGAAGAAACCAAAGGCGAAGAAGAGAATCACCACACTGGTGTAAATCCCATAGTCGACGAACACATCGGTCCATCTTTTCCTCTTTTCCGGCAAGGCAAGACTGTTAGACATGAACCTTCTCTCCCCCCGTGGCGTAGTACATAATCTTCTCCTGCGTTGCCTCTTCTCGAGGAATCTCCGCGGTTACCTCGCCTTCGTACATCACGAGGACTCGATCGCTCATCCCGAGGATTTCCTCGATTTCTGAAGAGATAAAGATGATGCCCATTCCCCGTTCTGCCAAATCCGCAACGATATGGTAAATCTCGGCTTTAGCACCAACATCGATTCCCCGGGTTGGCTCATCGACGATGAGCACTTTAGGAGACGCACAGAGCCACTTCGCCACCACGACCTTCTGCTGGTTGCCGCCGCTTAAGTTCCGCGCCAGCTGATAGATCGTGGGAGTCACGATGCGCAGGTTGCGAACGTATTCCTCGGCGATCTCCCTCTCCCTGGCAAGATCCAGCCGGAACCCCTTGCGTAATCTATTCCAAAAAATGGCCATGCTGATGTTCTTGTAGACCTCCATCTCGACGGCAAGTCCTTCGTTCCTCCGGTCCTCGGTCAAGAACCCAACTCCATGAGCAATGGCTTCCCGGGGATGGGAAAAATGCACTTCACGACCTTCAAGAAGAATTCGCCCACTATCCCTACGGTAGTCACCGACAATGGTACGGGCGAGCTCCGAGCGGCCCGCACCCACGAGTCCGAAAATCCCCAGAATCTCACCCTTGCGCAGGGAGAAGCTGACGTTCCGGAAATACGGCTCCTTTGTGAGGTTCTCCACCACGAGGACGACTTCGGCATTCCTGTGGCTGTTTCGCTGGGGGAACATCATGGAGAGCTCTCTCCCCACCATCTTGCGAATGAGCTCCATTTTGTTTGTCTGGCTCACGGGCATGGTGTCGATGACCTCACCGTCGCGCATGACCGTCACCGAGTCACAGATCTCAAAAATCTCATTCAGGCGGTGAGAAATGTAGATGATGGTTTCTCCCTGGGACTTCAGCTCCCGGATGATGCGGAAAAGATTCTCCACTTCTCTATCCGTGAGCGGTGAAGTGGGCTCATCGAGGACAAAAATCTGGCTCTTGAAGGAAAGGGCTTTGGCGATTTCGACCATCTGCCTCTCCGCCAGCGTAAGGTCCTTGACCAGGGTCTTGGGATCCCGATCCAGGCCCACCCGCTCCAGAAGCTCTCGAGAACGCCGATAGAGGGTTGGGAAGTCTATCCGACCCGCGCTGTTTGTGGGGAGATTGGAAACAAAGATATTCCTGGCAATGCTGAGAAAGTTGAAAAGCGTCGGCTCCTGATGGATGAAGGCAATGCCAAGCCTTTGGGCCTCATGAGGGTCACGAATAACCACCCGCTGGCCATTGATGAAAATCTCACCACTATCTGGCTGAAGCACTCCCCCCAGGACGTTCATCAGGGTTGTCTTTCCGGCTCCGTTCTCCCCCACAAGGCCGTGGATCTCTCCTTTTCGCACGCAGAAGGTCACGTTCTTCAGGGCACGAACGCCCGGGAAGGTCTTGTTGATGTTGCGCATTTCCAAGAAGTACTCGCTCACGTTCTCACTCCTTCTCGCACGCTTCTGCAGGCTGCTTCTCGCATCATCTGCACCGATGCCTTGAGGCTTCTGTCCTTGCGAAAAAGTCCGGAAGTCCCTCCAATGAGCACTCGAGCTCCGGCCTCGACCACCTCCGGAATGGTCTGCTCGTTGACGTTGCCATCGACTTCAATCAGGCAACCGAGTCCAAGACCTTCGATGCGACGGGCCAGCCGGCGAATCTTTTCAACCGTTCCGGGGATAAACCTCTGACCTGCAAAGCCAGGATGCACGGCAAGAACAAGCACCATGTCCACCTGCGCAAGGAGCGCATCGGAAATCGCTTCAGGGGAAGTCTCAGGCCGCAGGGCAACCACCGGCTTTGCCCCCTTCAAGCGAATGACCCCTGCAAGATACCCGGGATCCGCCGTTGCCTCCACATGGTATGCAATGTAATCCGCACCGGCTTGCACGAACTGCTCGATGTACTTCTCGGGATTCCAGCAGGCAAGATGCACCTCAAAGGGTATTTTCGTATACGGTCGCAAAGACGCAAGAACAGGAGGACCCATGATGAACGTGGGAGCGAATTGTCCGTCAACCACGTCGAAATGCAGCAACGCCACACCCGCCTCTTCAAGTTCTCGAATCTGTTCCGCAAGGTGCCCAAAATCGGCACAGGCGATGGAAGCGGAAACCAACACCTCTTTCATGGCTTCAGAACCACCTTCAGGGCCTCACCGCGGAAAAGCGCGTCAAAACCCTCTGCGAATTTTTCCAGGGGCAACACATGGGTGATGTACTCCCGGGCATGAATTTTCCCCGTTGCGAACATGTCTAAGACGATTTCATGGTGCTTGGGGGAGAAAGTGGTTGCACCGATGACGTGGAGACCACGGTAATGAATGAGGTTGCTGTCAAAAGCCACTCTGCTGTTGTCCTTTGGAAGCCCTCCAAAGAAAAGGATCCGGCCACCTTTTGCTGCCATGGCAATGGCATCCTGCTGGGCCTCCCCTGAAGGACACGCCACAACAACCACCGAGGCCCCCAGGCCATCGGTGAGGGCAAAAACCCGGTCGATATGCTCTGAAGAACCGGGAACGTTCCTGATGAGAACATCTGGAGAGAACCTTTTAGCCAGCTCCAGGCGACTTTCGAGCACGTCCATGAGAATAACCTTTTTCGCTCCTCGCGCCCTGGCAATTTCCACATGGAAACACCCGATGGGCCCTGCTCCGATGACGACCACGGTATCTTCAAGCGTCGTCCCCGCAATTTCATGGGCATTCACGCAGGATGAAGCGGGCTCCGATATGGCCGCTTCCTCAAAGGAGAGACCCTCAGGAATTCTATGAATGCTCCCAAAAGCAAGTGCTTCCTCGGGCACGGCCATGTACTCGGCAAAACCCCCAGGCCAGGCCTGAGCGAGCTCCCGCTGATTCACACAGAGGTAGTAGATACCCCGGCGGCAGTACCAGCAAACACCACAGTACACTGGGGGAGCCACGGCAACCCTATCTCCAACGCTGAACTTCCTGACCTCTTTCCCCACTTCAACGACCACTCCGGCCACCTCATGGCCAATAACCCAGGGGGGGCGAACCCGGGGATGACCGTTCCTGAAAGTCCTCAAATCGGAACCACACACCCCACAGGCCTCAACCTTGACCACCATGCCCCTATCGGGGCATTCTGGCTTCGGGACCTCCTGCAACTCCATCCTGCCAGGTTCAAGGAAAACCAGCGCCTTCACGGTTTCATCCCTTTCTCACGTTTCCTGAGCATGCCTCTGAAGCAATTCTTGCGCAGTGTGTTCATCGGTAACGAGAATCTTGATGAACTTCCCCCGCAAAGCACCGAGGATGGCCTCCACCTTGTGTTCGCCACCGGCAAGACCGACCACATTGGGCATCTTCCGAAGCTCTTCAAGGGGCACAGCGATGGTTCGGTTGTGGAGCTCAAGGTCCAGCACTTCTCCCCTGATATTGAAGAACTGGCCCAGGATATCCCCCACACCACCCATCTGCCGGATAATCTCCATATCCTGCCAGTCTATGAAACCAGCCCGGATGTAAGTTGAGTGCTGCTGGCTGGCCACACCTATGCCGAGGAGCGAGAGCCTTGCTCTCTTGGCCATCTCAAAGGTCTTCTGGTTCACTCTTTCAGACATATAAAAATCTTTCAAATCCGGGCTCTCCACCACCTCAGGGGCATGGATGTAGTAACACTCGCCCCGATACATGGAGGCAAGCTTCTCGCCAATGTTGTAGGGATTCATAAAGGAACCGATGGTAAGGCCGCCAGCCAGGCTCACGAATTTCACATCCTCCACGCCGTCTTTGGGGAACAAATTGTCCGCGAGATACCGCAGGGTTCTACCCCAGCTTATGCCGACAAGGTCTCCCCGCTGGATCATCCTGTGGAGGAGGAGCGCACCGCCCTTCCCGATGTTTTCGTAGATGGCATCCAGGGAAGGGGAAGAAGGAACGACGACGGCATCGGTGAGGTGGAAGGCGTCTTTCAACGCTTTTTCCAGGGAGAGGAGATGAGCATGGGGAGCCTGGATGTAAAAACGAACGATACCATTGCGCCGGGCTCTGTCGAGGAGACGGGTGGTTTTTGGACGGGAGAGGCCGAAACGATCGGCAATCTCGCTCAGGGTAATGCCTTCTTGGTAATGCAACCAGGCTATCCGGACCATCAAATCCTCCTCAGGAAGTGGCATGGGACACCTCCAGCATTCTGCTCATATATCTACCATAGTTTGCAATATTTTTCAAGCATGGGAAAAAATAAAACATTATCTGGTGAACACTAAGAGATAATCATGATTCGCTGGAAGAGCGCCGATTTCGACAACCTCACCCTTGCAACAGACATCGGGCCGGAAAAATCGCCTCTCTTCAAGGTCGACACCCCACACATCTTCCCATGCTGTACCGTTCGGTTTCAGGGAAAGGCTTTGAGGCGAGGGGAGAAAGACCACGGTGGTTTTCCCGTCAGAAGTCACGGCCGCCCGGATTTCGGGGTTCTGAGTCACCACCATATCCTGGGCTGGCTTGAGACCAAAAAGACGGAAATGCTCGATAATGAATTTCGCCAAAGCCACATCCCAGGCTCCATCAAGGGCAAGGGCTACCCTCCACTCCAGGGGCTCTCCCGAAAACTCTACCCCCCGGAATTCTGCCCCTTTTCGGTGCCAGCACCAGATGCCATGAGCTCCATAGGCGACCCCAGCGCTTGCCCCGGAAAGGAGGCTCTGCCAGACGGCCTTCCGGACATCCAGGGCCCTGAAGCGATTCTCCCTGGTAAACCCGTAGGGATGACCTTCGTAACAGGGCTCAGCATTCACCACCGGTCTCTGGGGTGTAAGGGTGGAAAATTTCTCCCCAAGGACGTACGGGAAATGCTGCTCAGCTTTCCCATGGCCAGACTGATAGGTGTAGAAATCGAGATAAGGAGAATGCAAGATGTCTTCGGGGAGGTCTGCCTGAGGCTGGAGATGGAAAGTGGTGAGGGCCTGAGGGGCAAGGGATTTGACGATCTCCAACGCCTTCAGGTAGTACCGTACCGTTTCCCGGGAACCGAAGTTAGTATCCCCGCTGATGATAAAAATGGGGGAAAACCTTTTGAATCTCTGCACCACATACTCCACGTACCTCTCCATGGTCTCAAAAGGCATCACCATGGGAATTCCTCTTTGAGACGCCCAGGTATCGGGAACAAAATTGCACCAGAGAAGCACGAGAGCAGGGATGAAACCTCTCTGCGTTGCCAGCTCCAAGAGTTTTTCGGCAAAATCGAAGTACGTCTCGTCAATCTGGAAGGAAGAGTACCCACCCTGTTCGTTCCTCTTAAAGGGAAAGCGAAGGTACGGGACGCTGGCATCCCACTGGTACAAAACGTTGATTTGCAGAGCGTTGAACCCCTGCAACCTCCGGTACTCAAGATACTCCTTCCATTCCTCCTCGGTAACACTGGTAAAAGCGCTCCATACCGTGTCGGCAAGGTAGAAAAAGGGCCGTCCCTCAAGGACGAAGTGGGTTTTTTCCGGAGCAACCTGCAATACCAGCATAGCTTTTCGCCTCCTCCTGCGGTGTCATTCTCTTCATGCAACACCGTCTGTGCCCCTCGCAAGGGCTTTCATAAGATTCCTCATCGAAGCCTCCCACACTTTAAGGAATCGCTCGTAAAAGTCAAACCGAGGTGAATTGCTGTTATCAAAACCCCCATTCTCTGCAAACCACCGGAGGCACCGCGGAACTCCATCCCTGTAGGAAGTCCGGGTGGCAAAACCAAGGTCCTTTTTGGCCAGCTCAACTGAAAACACGTTGGAGTATTGAAAGTTCTCTACACACCATAAGGCTTTTTCAGGGAAGACCTGTCCGAGAACTCTCGCAGGAATATAGACCGGGCGAAGAGGAACCCCCATCACGTCAGCCACGATTTCGTAAAGACAATTCCAGCACATGACTTCTTCGCTGGCCATGTTGTACGCTTTGCCATAAACCACCGGATTCAGGAGAGCACGAGCAAGGGGAATAGCCAGATCCTCAGCGTAGAGAGAGCTCCACAACGAAGTTCCGTCTCCATGAATGATTACCGGTTTCCTTTCCCGGATGCGATCCAGATGGTCAGTAGTCCAGCCAAAAACCTGAAGCAGAGGCGTCACGCCCTCACAGTAGGTATGGGCAGGCCTTATGATGGTGACTTCGAATCGTTTTTCTCGATGGGCTTTGAAGAAAACCTCCTCACACTGTGCTTTCCCCCAGGCGTAAGCAAAAGACTTCCGAGGGTTCCGCTCAGCGTCTTCAGTGACGGGATAAACCGAAGCAGGCTTGGTGTAGACGTCCACGGTACTCACAAAGAGATACTGCTCGATCCTTCCCGCAAAGGTTTGAACTGCAGCCTCCGCATCCTGAGGTTCGTAACAGGCCAGATCCACCACGACATCGAAGTGGCGTTTGGCAACCGCCTGCAGAAGCGAGACGTCCTTCCGATCTCCATGAACAGCCGATATCCCCGGTTCGTTTGGGAAAACCTGCCGGGACAGACCCCTGACAAGAAGAGTGATTTCACAGCCCCTCTTCCAGAGTTCCCGGGTGACAAACGAACCGATGGTACCCGTACCACCGATAACGAGAACTCTCACGCCTTCAAGGCCTCCCGGGCAAAGGCCTCCAGCTTCCTGAAGAAATCGGCGAAGATTTCCCCAGCCATAACCTCCACACACACCTCGATCTTTCGGTTTCCAGCTTCATGACGGTAAGAGAGGTCCGGATTCAAGCCAGGGGCAGGAAGCTCCACATAGTAACCCCATTCAGGGTTGATCAGGGTCCCTACAGCCGGAGAATCCCCGTAAACCCACCACTCTCTTGGGGAGGGAGCGTCAATACGCCAGGTTTTGAACAGGGAAATCAAATAATCCCCAATTGCCCCTTTCCCCAGAACGAAACGCTCCATTTCGGCAACACCCACCCGCATCATCCGGTAGGTAGTGCGGGGGTACTGAACGAGGGGAAGCCCTGAAGAGAAAACCACATCGGCCGCCATCCAGTCGTTGAACGCGTTGAATTCAGGTCCACCCGTGGGCCACCATCCTCCCCCAATCCAGAGAACCACGACGTTTTCGGCAATTTCCGGAGCCATAAGATAGGCCGAGGCCATATCGGTGAGAGGCCCCAGGAAAGCAATGTACAGGGGCTCGGCGGAAACCTGAGCACGGGAGACGATGAACTCCAAACCTTCGGACTTCTGCGGTACATCGGGCTTCTCCAGAGCAAGGGGAGCACCCCTGAGAACCTGGACTTTTCCTTCCATACCCAAAAGCTTCAAAAGGTGCTGGATCTCCCGGTAACTCTGCTCCATGCTGTCCTTATCGGTATGCGTCCCGTAATGAGCAGCAATGATACCCTCTACTTTGAGCTCTGGTGAAAGGAGCGCATGCACGATGGCCATTTGGTCATCGATTTCGTTGTGCGCATCGGTATTGAGAATGACCCGGCGGGGCCGCTCGGGGGAAGGAATATCCCCCAAAAAGCGGCTCTTCCTCAGAGTCCTATCTTGAGCTACGAGATCTTGAATATCCATCCCTACACCTCCTCACTGTCTCCCAATGAGCAAAGCATCGCTATTGAAGTCGCTCATGGTTACCAGCCACTTTCCGTTGCCGTATTTCAAGACCGGCCTTGCAACTGCCCTCTCCTCAAGGTCAATGAGAAAGAATTGCCGATACTCACCCAGGTCCTTCTCAATGGCCACATCAGTCGCATAAGGAAAATACGCTACAATCTTGTCCTTTCCGGTGGCGATACGGATCCACTGGTTTTGGCCAATGGATTCTTCCTCGGGTTCTATATCAAAGAGGTCGAAAGCTTCGAACAAAAACCGGCAAAAGGCCACATCCCACGCCCCACGAAACCTCAGCGCAGCACGCCAGTCAAAGGGATACCTGAAGTCCACAATCCCCTCCCAGGATGCACCCCATTTCTTTCCTCTTTTATGCCAGCTCCATATTCCGTGGGCACCGTACGTCACCCCTGCCTTGGCCCCGGAAAGTAAGCTCCGCCATATTGCTCTTCGGACATCAGCTGCTCCGTATCTTCCCCTCTCGTGACCTATCCCCTCATAGCAGGGTTCTCCATTCACAATAGGCCGCTTCACCGGCAGACGGTAGAACTGCTGAGCCAGGGCCACGGGATGCTCCACCCAGTCAAAACCGTGCCCAGACTGGTACATGGAGAAATCAAGATGCGGTGAGTTCACAATCTCTTCGGGTAAATAATATCTCGGTTCGGCAGGACCAAAGAGATGAACGGTGGTGAGCGCCTGAGGGTCTCTGGACTTGATGATTTCCAGGGCTCCCAGATAGTATTCAACGGCTTCCCGACTCTCGAGGTCTGTATCTCCCCCTATGATGTACACCGGGTGAAACTTCCGGAATGCTTCCACGACATACTCAACGTACCGCATGGCCTGCGGGAAGGGGATAACGTCCTGAGGACGAAGCCTCGAAAGCCAGGTTCCTCCAACGTAATTGCTCCAGAGGACCACAAGCGCTGGGATAAAACCGCGTTCTTTCGCCATATCGAGCATTTTTTCTATTCGCCGGAAATACTCTTCGTTGAAGGTGGAGTAGTCGAACCGTCCGTCCGCAGTTTTCTGAAAGGGGGAAATCTCAAAATCTGATTCACTGGCGTCATGCTGAGGGAGAATATTCACCTGTAGTACGTTGAAACCCTGCTTTTGTCGGTAGTCGAGATACTCCTCCCACTCGGGAAAATCGGCATTGGTGAAAGCACTCCACACCGTGTCAGCAAGCCAGAAAAAAGGACGACCTCGATCGTCAACGAAAAAGTCGCGGGAAGACGCAACGCCTATCCTTCCCGGGGACAACCTTGCAATGCACCATTCATTCCCCTCAGAGGGTTTCATACCTTCCCCCATATCGTTGAGACTCACCCCCCTACCTTTGGGCCAAAACCCTCACAGGCCATTATTCTTTTAGCGCCCCAGCCGTTATTCCTGAGACGAAGTACCGCTGGAGCAGGACGTACACGACGACGACCGGGAGAATTCCAAGAAGCACCCCTGCATTAATGATGGGGTAAGAGGAAGCAAACTGACCCTGGAAATACATCATCCCCAGGGGGACCGTTTTCCACTTATCCGAGTGAATAAAAATCAGCGCCATAAGGAATTCATTCCATGTTGCGAGGAAATCCATAATGAAAAGCGCTAATACTGCCGGCACAGAAAGGGGAAGAACAACCCTTAAAAGAACCAGAAATTCTGTGCATCCATCGATTCTTGCCGCGTCAACAAGCTCATCCGGTATACCCCGGAAAAAGCCCCTGAGAACAAGTATCTGAAAAGGAAGTCCAAAAACAATGTAAGGAAAGAGCAAACCCCAGAGGTTATCCAGAAGATAGAGCTTTTTAAGCAGTATAGTAAGAGGAAGAAGGACCACGTTCACCGGTATACCCAGGCCCAAGAGGAAAAAGGCCAGCAAGGTTTCTCTCAGCTGGAAACGGTACTTCGCAAGGGGATAGGCCGCTAAAGCGGCAATGAATATCCCCAAGGGAACCTTTACAAGGCAAATCGACAAGCTGTTCTTATAGTACACACTGAATCTGCCCATCCTCCAGGCATCGGGAAAGTTTTGAAGCGTGACGAATTCTGGTGGAGCGAATACCCCTCGCGTCACAACGTCCTGTTGGGTACGCAAGGAGGTAAGCACCACAATCGCGAACGGAAAGAGCACAAGGAGAGTCAGAAAAATCAATAAAAAGAAGGACACATTGCTGTAGCCTCGCCTCATCTTTTCCTCCCCTCTCTAACGCCTCGACATAATCCGTATGTATGGATAGGCAACCCCCAAAGAGGTAGCAGCTGTTATCCAGGCGATGGCGGATCCAAACCCCGCTTTGTGATACACAAAGGTATTGAAGTACATCCAGGTACTCAGGACCTGTGTAAAGTTCCCTGGCCCTCCCCAAGTCATGACGTAGATTAAGTCGAATACTTTGAGCGACCCAATCATGAGGAGCGAAATAACAACAACAAAAGTCTCACGCAAGGAGGGTATCGTAATGTAGAAAAACTTTTGCAAACCTGTGGCCCCATCAATATCAGCTGCCTCGTAGAGTTCTTTAGGAATCGTCTGTAAACCTGCCAGAAAAAGAAGCATCGGAAAGCCCGTACCCTGCCAGATACCGGTGAGAATGACAGAGTACAGTGCCACGCCTGGGTCAGAAAGCCAGTTGCGTGCGAGATGGGGCAACCCGATAATTCTGAAAAAGGAATTGACGGCGCCAAAAGTGGGATTGTAAATCCAGGACCAGATAATGCCAACCGCCACCAGAGGTAGAACAGTAGGAGAGTAAAAAGCGGCCCTGAAAAAGGTTCGACCAGGAATTTTCTCGTTGAGTATCACAGCAAGAATCAAACCCAGAGCCACGGGAATTGAAAGCATAAACGCCATCCACGTAAGGTTATTCTTCAGCACCAGGAGAGAGGTTGGATCGGAAAAAAACCTGACGTAGTTCCTCAAGCCAATGAAAACCTTTGCCGGCGAGAGACCATCCCAGCGGTACAGGCTGACAATGAAGGAAAAAATCATAGGATACACCAGAAAGACCCCATAGAAAGCAAGTGCTGGGAAGAGAAGCCAGTAACGGGAGAGAAATCTGCGCATCTGCACGGAGCAACGAACCTCCTCAGAACAAAATGAAAAGGCCTCTGCACCCCTAGGCACAGAGGCCTTTTGCAACACCTTATTTCATACCAGGTGCGGAACCAAACACTTTGATTCCCGTTTCTTCCTTGTACTCTTCAATGGCAGCCTGCATCCTCTTTGCCGCATCCTCAGGGGTCACAAGCCCTAAGGCTACAGAGTCCTGAATTTCGAAGTACTTGTGCATGAGCTCGGGAGGAAATGCCTGGTCCGTGGGAGGATAAACATCCTGCAACTGCTCAAGAACCTGCCGGAACCTGTATGTATTCGGGAGCTCCTTCTCGTCAGGGTATACACCAATGGTACAGGTGCTTGTCACAGCTTTCCCCAACCACTTTTGCTGGACGTCTTTCTGGATAAACCAGTTGATGAACTCCAGAGCCTCCTTCTTATACTTGCTCTGGGCATTCACCATGAATTGCTCAGGAAAGCCGGAAATACGCAAGGGTTCGTGTTCTGTAGGATGCAGGAAGAATCCAAAATTGTTCACGTCCTGGCCGTCTTGCTTAAATACCGTTTCCATCCAGCTACCTTCGAAGACCATAAGCGCCTGTCCTTGGTACATCGGCATTCGTGCGTCATCAGGGTTGACCTGCAGGAAACCTGGTACAATCCACTCATCTGCCCATTTCTTGAAAAGACGGTACATTTCCACAACCTCTGGGCGATCCCAGGACTCTTCGGTCGTATTCAGCTTATCATGGAGCTCAGGACCTGCGGTATACTCCAGCAGGTAGTCCAGAAGACGCATGACCATCCAGCCGTATTTTCCGGCAACTGACAGAGGGTAAATCCCCGCTGCCTTGGTCTTGGCACAGAGTTCCTCGAGTTCCTTGTAGGTCTTTGGTTCAGTCAGTCCCAGCTGATCCCACAAATCCTTTCTGTACCAGAAAGTCATGCCATGGGAACAGATGGGAACGCCGTAAAGCTTCCCGTTCCTCCGAACCGCTTCAATCGTCCAAGGGATCAATATCTTATTCCAGCCATACTTTTCGAAGTACTCATCCAAAGGCTCACAGTAACCGGCATCGGCGAAGAATCCCGAAAGTTCACCTCCCCAGTTAAACCAGACATCCGGAGCCGTTCCTGCAGCCGCGGCTGTTTTCAAGACCTCGATGTACGTTGCTGCACCCGTTCCTGCCACTGATTCGTGAGAAATTTTGACCTCTGGATTCAGTGAGGTATACTCAGCAAACATTTGATCCAGATATTCTTTCTGTTGCCCACCCCATACTGTCATTACCCTAAGTTCAATCGCTGCAGCTATGCCCACGATCCCTAAAACAACCAGGCAACAGATACTCAGATACAGTGCCCTTTTCATCGCAATCCTCCTCTCTGATAAAGTTTTTTTCAGAAAGTTTTTTTCAGAATTGAGACACATCAGAAAGAAATCTCACCTCCCCGTACAAAAGCTAAAGGCTTGAACTGAGACAACCAGGTCACGACTCATTTCAATAAGAGAAAAATTTTACCAATGGTTCAAGATGAGTGCACCGAGACAACACACAGGAAACGTGCCCAAAAAGCGCACAGGATTCCCCTGAAAGAAAAGACCCTGAAAAAGGTCACACTCTATCAACCACAACGTCCATCAGCAGCTCTTTTAAAGACCAACGGTAACCCAAGGAGAAAAGGCCCTGCTCCTCCAAGGAGCACAATTCTTCCGGCCACTCTTTTGAGAACCCTCCACCTTGTGAGCTTCCGCCATAGAGCTCCATTGCCAACCTCGCTAGGGTATTCCTCTGAGAACTCCCAGGAAGTGTCCCTTTCCAGTGCGGGCCAAGAGGTGCTGGAGGGCGTTGATGCTCTGGGGAATTTGAGGGTCCTTGCAGGAATACGGTATCACGCTCTTCGTCCTTCCTCCAAGATCTCCCATATCCGTGGAATGGTGGAACGGTGCAACCGGACCTTCCGGGAAGTTCTCTCCGGCACTCCGAGGAGGAGGTGGATTATGACACCATGAATTCCCCCACCTCAAAAGGTGGAAAGAAGTGGAGCATAGGAAAAGACCATACTGGAGCGTGAGGAAGAGGAGCCTTGGGAGGAGTCAAGATACTGGACTTTCCGAGTGTCCCACATGATGTGAACCCATACAAGTACTTGACAAAAGGTTGCCGTCTCGGTTATGCTCTCAGTTGTCAGATGTTTAACATCATTCATCTTAGAAGGAGGGATGGGTATGTTGAGGAAAGCAGTAGTGGTGTGTCTTGCTCTTTCCCTTTTGCTCACTGCAAGCGCTCTGTCTTTCGCCCAGACTGCTGCAGAAAGAGCTGTTGAAGAGGCCAAAAAGTACGCAGGTCAAACTCTTAGCGTGACATGGGAGGCAGGACTACAAGCTCAGGGTATTCGGGCCATTCTCCCCGAGTGGGAAGAGAAAACCGGCGTCAAAATCAACCTTGTTGAGCTCTCCTTCTGGGACCTCCACGACAAGGTCATTACAGAACACCTAGCAGGGACGGGTGCTTATGACGCCCTTGCCATATCTTACGCGTTCATGGGCGATTTTGTGAACGCAGGAGTCCTGGAACCGATCGAGAAATGGGTTGAACAGTACATGCCTCCTGAGGACCTGGAAGACATCCACCCTGCTTTTAAAGAGGCCTTCCAGTACTACGGTGGTAAGCTCTATGCCTTAGCTGCTGATGGCGACGTGTTCATTCTCTACTACCGCAAAGACCTCTTTGAAGACGAAACCAATAAGAAGGAATTCTACGAAAAGTATGGTTATGAGCTGGCTCCTCCAAAAACCTGGAAAGAGTTCTACGAAATCGCCAAATTCTTCACCGACAAGTACGCACCAGAGATATACGGAGCTGTCATTCAGAGAGGCATGCAATCCTATAGCTGGTTCACGGGGCAATTCATCGGAAATGGTGGGCAATTCTTCGATCCTGAGACTATGAAACCCCTCATCAACAGTGAAATAGGTGTGCAGACCCTGAAAGAGATGATACAGCAGAACGAGGTTATGCCTCCGGGTGTGATCAAGTGGGGATTCATGGAAGCTCTGGCAGCCTGGCTCGACGGCAAAGTGGCAATGATCATCACCTGGCCCCCTATTGGAAGGTGGTCTGAAGGATACGGTGTACGAACAAAACAGCTTGCCTGGGTTCCACCTTCAAAGGTCGTGGGGAAAGTTGGATATGCTCCGATGCCCAACGGGCGTTCCACTCTGGCTGCCGGCTTCTCGGTGGGGGTTGCCTCCCAGAGCAAGAAGAAAGAGCTGGCCTACCTTTTTGCCCAGTGGCTCACAAGTCCAGAAACAAGCCTGAAACTCGTCATGCTTCCGTTCACCCTGGTCGACCCGTTCCGCCTGAGCCACTACCGGTCAGTCATCTATCGCAACGCCTGGGATAGTGCCGGAGAGTATCTGGACACCCTCTACGAAGCAGCAAAAGGTGGGGTTTTAGAGCTGAACATCCCAGGAGCTCGAGAGTACTTCGCTGCCCTGGAACAGGCAATCACCTCCGCCTTCGCCGGGGAAGACCCCAAAAAGGCTCTCGACCTGGCAGCAGCCAAGTGGGAAGAAATTACCGATCGATTCGGAAGGGAGAAACAGAAAGAGGCTTACGCGGCTTACCTGAATCTCCAGAACGCTATCTGGAAGCTCGAATAGCAGAGCATCGCAAAGGGCGGGGGTTTCCCCGCCCTGAAGGAGTGCGAGGAATGTCTATGGAATGGGGCATCAGCACGTTCACCTACCCCTGGGCTTTTGGGATTCCCGGTTACCTCCCCAGGAGGACATTGACGCTGCCAGAACTGATCGAAAGAGCGGTTGCTCTTGGGGCCAGAGTGGTGCAGATTGCCCATAACGTCCCGCTCCATACGGTAACACGGGAAGAGCTTGAAGCCGTGAAAAACCTTGCCCAGAGGAACCATATCCTGCTGGAGGTTGGGACCATCGGCGTGTGGAAGGAGTCACTGCTTGAGTATCTGGACCTTGCCGCATTTCTCGGATCTCGCCTGGTGCGGACCATTCTGGATGAGCCGGGGAAGGAAATCCCTCTGGAAGAGGCCATTGACAGAATCCGGGGGGTGCTGCCCTTCTTCTCAGCCAAGGGCATTTTTCTGGCTGTTGAGAACCACGACAGAAGGACCACAGAGGAATTCAGGAGGCTTTTCACAGAAATACCAGACCCTTACCTGCGGTTCTGCTTCGATACTGCGAATTCCCTTGGTGCCTTTGAGAATCCCCGTGAAGTTCTCCGCGAGTTCTCCTCCCGCACCATCAACGTTCACCTCAAGGATGTAGACGTTTTCCGACCCCCATATGGGTTAGGCTTCGTCATCGAGGGACGCCCTCTGGGCAAGGGCAGACTGGGTGTCAGCTGGGTCTTCACAACCCTGGCGAACACCGAAGGGGTTACCTACATTATCGAACTCCTGACACCCTTCTCCGGTTCCGTTGAGGAAACGGTACGGCGTGAGGAGGAGTGGGCTTGCGAGAGTGCCCAGTTCTTAAAAACACTCTTTGGAGGAGGCGCAAAATCATGAATACCCTCGGCATCACCATCATGGGAGCAGCGGGGAAAATGGGCAGGAGAATCACAGAAAAGCTGTCTCAGGAAAACCTGAGGCTTTTCCTCTGCGAGAAGGGAGAAAAGGGCATACAGTATCTTCTGGCAAAGGGACTGCAACCAGTACCCCAGGAAGAAGCGATTCCCCAAAGCGATCTCGTCATCATGGCCATCCCCGACAGAAATCTGGAAGAAGTTTCAAGAGAGGTTGTCCCCCTCATGAAAAAGGGCAGCACCATGCTCTATCTCGATGCGACTGTTCCCTACTTCGGAAACGTCATGCTCAGAGACGATTGCACATTCGTGGCTGCGCATCCCTGCCATCCGCCCCTTTTTGGGGAAGAAGAGCATCCAGAAGCCCGGCGAGATTTCTTCGGAGGAATAGCGAAACAGGATGTGGTCATCGCACTGATCCAGGGCGAAGAAGCAAAACTCGCCATGGCCCAGGACATCTGTGCAAAAATCTTCGCCCCGGTGAGGAACATCCATCGCATCTCTCTGGAACAGATGGCCATCCTTGAACCCATACTGGCAGAGGTAGTGGCCGTTCCGGCAATCTACATCATCAAGGAAGCTATAGACGAAGCCGTGAAAAGGGGTGTGCCCGAAGATGCTGCTCTTGCCTTCATGTTAGGGCACGTCCGGATTGATCTGGCCATACTCTTAGGGGGTGCCGACATCGAGTTCTCTGATGCTTGCAAAGTGGCTTTAAAGAGAGGCTATGAACTCCTCTTCCGCCCTGACTGGAAAAAGGTATTCGAACCGGAGATCGCAAAATCAATAGCCCTTGAAATGATGCAAAAATAGCCTCAGGGTGACTCGTCATGCGCAAAAGGCGCTTCTTGCAACCATGGGTCATGGTTCTACCTTCCCTTGGCGTCATCCTTGCCGTAGTCATCTTCCCTCTCCTCTACTCCTTGCGTCTGAGTTTCATCCAGTGGGACGCACTGGTCCCTGGCCAGAGATTCGTCGGACTTCAGAACTTCGTCCAGGTGATCACGGATACCAGATTCCTCGCTTCTCTGAGTCATACAGGTCTTCTGCTTTCAGGTATCATCACCATGGAGTTCTTCCTGGGTTTCCTTCTTGCTCTATGCCTTCTTGAAGAATTCAAACTCAAGAAGTTCGTGACGGCAACGTTCATCCTGCCTGTCACCATTATCCCTACGGTGGCTGGGTTTATTTGGAAACTCATGCTTGATGCTCAGTACGGACCGGTGAACCATGTGTTGAGCATCGTGTTGAGACGCGACATTCAGTATACCTGGCTTGCGCATACGAACACGGCTTACCTCTCCCTCATTGTTACCGATGTGTGGCAGTGGACGCCTTTCATGATCCTCGTGCTCCTTGCAGGCCTTGTTGCCCTTCCCAAAGACACTTTAGAGGCAGCAGAGATCGATGGAGCCTCAGAATGGCAAAAAGTCCGGTTCATTACACTGCCGATGCTGAAGCCGGTGATTGTGGTTGCCCTCCTTATAAGGAGCCTCGATTCCCTGAAACTCTTTGACATTGTCTTTGCAATGACCCAGGGCGGGCCGGGAACGTCCACGGAGACGCTGAGTTACTACATTTACAGGAACGGCTTTGAATACTTCCGGATGGGGTATACCGCTGCGATGTCCTACGTGGTGCTGGCTATTGTTTCAACCGTGATAACCCTTCTCCTTGAACGCCTGAGGGAAACGACTTAGGGAGGGTAAGGAAATGAAAAGCCGGTGGAGATACGTTATACTGACGGTAGCCCTGGTGTTCTTCCTCTTCCCCATCGCCTGGATCGTCCTCACCTCGTTCAAGGTTCCCGAAGAGTTCCTTGCCCACCCACCAAAATGGATACCTAAACGACCAACGCTCACCCATTACGTTTCGGTCTCGAGCCTCGGAGGATACAGAGCCCTCAAGAACACCCTGGTGATTGCGTCTTGTGCCACAGCAATTTCCATTGCCTTAGGGACACCGTGTGCGTACAGTCTGGCCCGCTTCAGCATCGGGGGAAAGAATCTCCCCCTCTGGTTCCTCTCCCATCGCATGCTCCCTCCCATAACGGTGGCTTTTCCGGCGTTTCTACTCTTCCGGAGCCTGGGATGGATCGACACCTATCAGGCGATCGTTACCATGCATCTTACCGCCAACCTTCCATACGTCATATGGATGATGCGGAGCTTTTTCAGAGACATTCCTGTCGAAATCGAGGAAAGTGCCCAAATCGACGGTTGCTCGACTCTCCAGGTTTTCTGGAAAATCTCCCTGCCACTTTCAGCCCCGGGACTCATAGCCACTGCTATTTTCTGCTTCACGTTCAGCTGGTGCGAGCTCCTCTTTGGACTCGTTCTCTCCCGAACAGAGGTGGTGCCACTTTCCGTACAGTTGCCCCGATACTTCGGCCAGCAAATGACCTTCTGGGGTGAGATAGGCGCGCTTTCTACCCTTTCGATGTTACCCATTTTTACTCTGGTACTTCTCATGCAGAGGTTCCTGGTCCGAGGTCTCACGCTGGGTGCGATAAAATAGAAAAACGAGAGCATCCCCACTGTGCTGAGGTGTTGTCCGTGAACACTTCTCGGGAGAAAGGATATCCATTCCAGGTACACCAGCGAGAGAGCGCGGTTGAGTTCGTCATTAAAAACTTCAAAGACCTGCTGGCGACGAAACAGCTGAAACCCGGCGACCGTCTCCCCAGCGAACACAGCCTTGCTCAGATTATGGGCGTGAGTCGTGGCTCCATAAGGGAAGCGATGAAAATCCTGAGAGCTTTCGGAGTCATTGATGTCAAACAGGGTAATGGCACTTACATCACGAAACCTTCGGCGAAATCGTGGTTTGAACCTCTCCTCTTTGAGCTCATTTGTACCGAGGCCAGTGATCGAGAATTCATGGAACTCCGGGAGACCGTAGAAACGGGTGTCGTAAAGCTGGTCATCAGAAACGCTTCCGAAAAAGACCTGGAGGAGCTCGTCCTCGTCCACAACAAACTCGAAGAAGCGGTGCGGAGAAAGGTAACCGACCCTTCCGAATTGGCGACTCTGGACATAGAGTTCCATCTTGCCCTTGGAAAGGCTACAAAGAATGCGCTTTTGGAGAGAATCTATCGTTTTATTCTCGACTTTTTCGCCCCCACCATTGAAAGAACCTACGAAAGGGAAAAAACTGGACAAAACGCCCTGCGCCTCCATCGCAATATCCTCGCCAGCATCCTCGAAAGAAACTGGGAGAAGGCCCTTGTGGCATTACGGGAATCCATTGAGGAGTGGAAAAGACTCTTTGTCGAGGAGTGAAAAGTCTTGGTAGACGAAGAAATCCTCTACTACGGTGCCCGAAAAATGGCCCAAAAAGTCAGTGAATTTTCCCTCGGTCCTCTGGTATTTTTCTTCCGGGAAGGGGAAATCCTCTACCTCTCTTACCGGGGGGTCGAGCTCGTTCGCAGAATCTACTTTGCTGTGCGAGGGCCAAACTGGGAAACCGCCCCCAATTGCATCACAAGCGTCACCACGGCCCAGGATGCTCGGGAAGGGTCTCTGCAAATCGACTTTTCTGCCCAAAGCGCCGAAGGGGACATCGACGTTGCATGGCGTGGTCAGGTGCTGGCTGGGAGCAGGGGAATGTTGTCTTTCCGTGTCTTGGGCGAGGCCAGACGGGATTTCCTGAAAAACCGCATAGGCATCTGCGTGCTCCTTCCCCCCACCCTTGCGGGCAAGAGAGTACGGTGTCGAAAACACGAGCAGTTTGGAGGTTACCTCGAGGAAGGGGAGCTCCCTCAGGAGATTTCACCCCACCAGCCCTTCATGGATTTCTCCTCCTTCTCTGTGGAGCTAAGCCCCGATACCTGGCTTGAAATGACCTTCGAAGGGGATATCTTTGAAATGGAGGACCAGAGAAACTGGGGGGACGCGTCCTTCAAGATCTACTCCACCCCCCTTCGTTACCCTTTCCCCGTTCTGATGCGGCAGGGCGATACGGTCTCTCAGGAGGTGCGCATCACCCTGAGGACGCCCAAGCGGCAACTGACCTGGGGTATCGAGGATCTGCACCGCACAGAGCATACGTGCAAAATCTCCTTCTCGCCCACACCGGTCGCTCGCATACCTTCGATAGGCCTTGGGATGAACGATCTTCCCGAAACGGTAGACGACGAACTCTGGGAAACCGTCGCGGCTCTTCGGCCTTCTCACCTGCGAATAGAGCTGGATGCAGCAGAAAATCGTTCCTCTGCCGGTATGGAGAAAATCGAGAAAGCTGCAAAGGCCTGGAGGGAAACGGCAACCCCCCTGTGGGTTCTCCTGAACGTTTCCCTTCCTTCAGAACTTCCCGAACTCTTTGACCGTATACCCGAGGAGGGGGTATCGCGAATCCTGATTGCCCTCAATGAACCTCCCTGGTGCGCCTCTTACGAGCTCATCGAGAAAGCCAGGCAGGAAATGGAAAGAAGGGGCAGGTCTTGTCTCCTCGGTGGGGGAACACGGGGTTGGTTTGCCGAGTTCCACCGGAATCCCCCTCCGTTCACAGCACTCGACTTTGTCTTTTTCGCCTTCTGTCCCCAGGTCCATGCCACGGACAACGAAACCATGGTGGAGAACCTGGCCACGCTCGAGGTGCTTTCCAGCCAGGCCAGGAAAATCAGCAACCTCCCCGTGGCGATAAGTCCCATAACCTTCAGGATGCGTTTCAATCCCAATGCTTACAGAAGAGAAGAAAGAACACCAAAACTCCCACCAGATCCGCGCCAATGGGGCCTGTTTGGAGCACTGTGGACCGCCGGTGCTCTGAAGTACGCCGCTCTTTCAGATGCTCTGACCTTTTACGAACTCCTCGGCCCTCACGGCATAATCATCCCTGAGGATATTCGAAGAACCCTTGCACAGGAGACAGGTGTAGAATATCACTTCCTGCCCCTTGCCCAAGTCCTCAAGGAGTTCACCCCAAAGGAAGGTGCCACCGTGCTGGACACAAAAAGCACGAACCCCCTTGCTGTCGATGCACTGGCCATCCAGGATCAGGAGGGACTGCTCCTCTACGTCTGGAACTACTCCCCTCAGAGCCAGAACATACCTGTAGAAGGGGTGCCTGGGGAACCCTGCGCTGGAAGCATCCTCGGCGTGGAAACGTTGCCCCGCGTCGTTTGGTCACTCCATGAAACGTTCGATGCCTGGTCTGGATTTTCGTGGAGGAACGGTACCCTTGAACTTCTCGTCCCTCCCCTCTCACTTGTACGCCTGTGGTGGAGGAACTCGTTTCCTGGTTGAAAAACATTTACAAGCATGAACAAATTTCTTATAATTGAGACAGCGGGTAGCTCAATCGTAAAGGAGGGAGAGACAATGCGTAGAAGCCCGCTATTCTGGTTGCTGGTGCTTGTTGGAGGTATCTTCCTCAGCCTTCCTGTTGCCTTTGCCCAGGAAAAGCTCATATTCGGATACTCAGCACCAGGACTTGGTGATGAGGGGCAGTGGAACATCCAGAAAGGATTCGTCGACAAATGCAAGGAACTTGGCATTGAGGTGATCGTCACCGATGCCCAGCAGAGCGCAGAAAAGCAGAACAATGACATTGAAACCCTGATTGCCCGCGGTGTTCACGCCATCTGTGCCGTACCCCACGACAGTGCTGCCATCAGCATTGCCGTCCAGAAGTGCAACGAAGCGGGCATACCCTTCTTCACCATCGATCGAGGAGTCACGGCAGGAAAGGTCGTTCTTACCGTCAAGGCAGACAATGTCAAGGCGGGAGCTATCGCGGGAGAGGTCATGTTGAGACTCCTGCAGGGGAAGTACAACGGCATTGCCAAGGGTAAGGTCCTTGAAATCAGGGGCCAACCAGGGCAGGATGTTGCAGAGCAGCGAGCCCAAGGTTTCCACCAGGTGCTGGAGAAATACCCGGATATCCAGATTATCTCGCTCCCCGGATACTGGAACACCGAAGAGGGGTTCAAGATCACCGTTGATACCCTCACTGCCAATCCCGACCTCGATGGCATCTACTACCACGCCGACCTGTACATCCCAGGAATCGTTGAGGGCATCAAGGCCGTGAAGGGAGAGTTCGCCAAGGTCGGTGAACCCGGGCACATCTTCATCCTCGGTATAGACGGAAACCCTGCCGGACTAGACCAGGTGGAAGCAAAGCTCGCCGATGGGGTTGTTGTGCAACCCCTGCGTGACTACGGAGCCCTCATCGTCCCCATCATCGTCGATTACCTGAAACGGGGAGAGGAAGCTCTTCCCAAACCCGGTACCGTTCTCGTCGAAGAGGGGGCTTCCTGGTCTCCAGCTATGGTGGTGCAGACTGCCGCGGGTCTAGAAATCTGGACCAACGTGTTCTACGTGGATTACCTCGGTGCCGGTGACCCCAACCTCTGGGGGAACAAACCTCGTGAGTAATCTCAGGGGGCCGGGGGCTAAGCCCCCGGCCTGTTGCTCCCATGAAGAGGAGAGAACTGCTCAAGCTCTTGCTGGACAACTCGGTATGGATTATTATTGCCATATTCTTCATCCTGAACGCGCTTTTTACCCCAAAGTTCTTCACGGTCTTAAACTTCCGGAACATTCTGATCCATTCCTCCATCCTGGGCATAGTGGTGATCGGGGAATCCTTTTGCCTCCTTTCCGGGCATCTCGACCTTTCGGTAGAGTCGACACTTGCCCTCTCCGCGGTTCTGGGTGCAATGTCGGTGAAAAATGCCCTTCCGGTTCCCCTTGCTGTATGCATTATGCTTGCCAGTGGGATGCTCGTTGGCTTTGCCAATGGGGCCCTGGTCAGAAAGCTCGGGCTCAACGCCTTTGTGGCCACACTCATAACCTACATTGGCATTCGAGGCACAGCCCTGGGCATCGTGGAGGGGAAGACCATTTGGAACCTCCCGACTTCTCTCTGCTTCTTCGGCGCAGGTACCATAGGGGTATTCCCGGTGCAAATCGTGCTCCTTGCCGTCCTCTACCTGCTCTTCCACGCCGTTCTCGTATACACCAGGTTCGGCAGGCACGTGTACCTTGTGGGCGATAACCAGACGGCTGCTCGTATCAGCGGCATCAACGTGGATCGGGTCGTTATCACCGTTTTCATGCTGAGTGGTCTTCTCTCTGCCTTTGCTGGCCTGGTCATGGCCGGACGCCTCAACTCGGCCTCCCCCCTTTTCGGTACAGGGATGGTGTTCGAGGCCATGTCAGCGGCCATCATCGGAGGCATCAGCCTTCGTGGGGGAATAGGGAGCCTTTCCATGGCCTTAGGGGGAGTGTTGCTTTTGAGCGCCATCAGCAACGTCCTTAACCTTCACGCCGTTTCACCCTACTGGATTCAGACGATACGAGCACTTATGATTCTCTTTGCAGTGGCCCTTGATTCTCTCAAGAGGAGACTGATGCGCTATGAAGAGTGATGGAGTGCTTTTGAAGATGGAAGGGATATGTAAGTCTTTCGGCGAGGTCCGGGCTCTGGAAAACGTCCATTTTACCCTGTCCCATCATGAAATCGTGGGACTTGTGGGAGGGAATGGAGCGGGGAAATCAACGCTCATTAAAATCCTGGCAGGCGTCTTCCCTCCGGATAGAGGCAAAATTTACCTCGAAGGAAGGGAAGTCCATTTCAAAAGCCCCAGAGATGCCTATGAGCAGGGTATTTACACCGTCCACCAGAAAATGGAGGAAATCCTCGCCCCGCATCACGACGTCACGGCGAACATCTTCATGGGCGAAGAAAAAACAAAACCCCTTCTGGGAGGACTTCTGAGGGTCCTGGCCAGAAGAGAGATGGAAAAAGAAGCAGAAAGTGTCCTCTCCCGAGTGGGTATCACCATCGACTCAGTGCGAAGACCTATCATCAGCTACTCAGGAGGGCAACGGCAAGCTGTGGCTCTGGCCAAAGCCCTCCGAAAAAAGCCGAAAATCCTGGTTCTGGATGAACCCACCGCTGCCCTGGGGGTGAAGGAGAAGTTCCAGGTTCTGCACCTCATCAAGCGCCTCGGAAGGGAAGAAGGCATTCCCATCATCATCGTCAGTCACAACCTCGAAGAGGTCTTAGAGATTGTCGATCGCATCGTTGTCCTCAGGAACGGGCAAATAGTGGGGGAATGCTCTCCCTCTCTGGCCACCAAAGAACAGGTGGTCCAGATGATTGTGGGCGGAGAGTAGAGTTTGTGCTGTCTGGCTTGCGAGGACTGTGAAAGATGGTATAATGAGAAAAAACGAAAAAGAGTCTCTTGTTCCTTCCGTGGTGCCCTTTTCGGGAGAATAGGGAAGTCCGGTGAAAGTCCGGCGCGGACCCGCCGCTGTGATGGGGAGGAAGGAGAGCATAGCCACTGGCGAAAGCTGGGAAGGGTCTCCTTCTGAGGAACCTGAGCCAGAAGACCTGCCACGGAAGCGCCAGAGAGGGTGATGGCAAAGCCCTCAGGCGATGCCTGAGGGCTTTTTCATTTTAGGAAAGGAGGATGCCGATGGAACGGAAAGCTCTGAGCGCTTCTTTACCCCTTCGTCTGAGCCTTGTGGCTACCCTTGTAGCTCTGTGCGTTGTGGGGTCGTTCGTGAAAATCCCAAGCCCCACTGGAACTGTAGCTTTAGACTCCCTTCCGGGGTTTTTTGGCGTGCTACTTTTGAGCTATCCCGAGGGAGCGCTCATCGCCTTCCTGGGGCACATTCTGACTTCCCTGAACGTCGGGTTCCCCCTGGGGGCTTTTGTGCATCTTGTGATTGCCCTGGAGATGGCGGGCATTGCCCTGGCCTTTCGTTTCGCCTTCCTGCGGTGGAAGTACCCCGGGGCCGTCCTTGTGGGTACCATTCTCAACGGCGTCTTTGCCCCGCTGAGCGTCGTCCCCCTTTTCGGGTGGGGATTCTTCTTCGGTATCCTGCCTTCCCTCCTTGTGGGGTCCTTCGTCAACACCTTCCTTGCTGCACTCCTCCACCGGGCGCTGACACGGCGATGAAGCGGGATTGCCTCGTGGTCGACACCGGTAAAGAGGAGCTCCTTGTGGCCTGTGACGCCCTTGGTGGGATAGGACCGAAACCAGGGGACAGCCTCTCTGTCCCCCTCGAGGTATCCGCTCAGTTCACCGCTCGGGTTGCTCTGGCAGAAATCCTTGCAGCAGGAGGAGAGCCTCTGGCGCTTTCTGTAACCCTGAGTATGGAACCATATCCCTGGATTGAGGAAGTGCAGAAGGGAATTGCCCGGGAACTCCGCGCTATCGGCAGAGAAAACCTCCCCTGCGTCTTCTCTACAGAGAAGAACGTCCCTACCTCAGCCACCGGCCTTGGGGTCACCGTCCTTGGCAGGAGAACCCAAAAAAGAAAGGAACAACTCCTTGAGGGAACCCTGTACGCTCTGGGTGTCCCCTCCTGTGGCCGGGAAGTCCTGGAAAACCTCCACGCTATCGCCGATCTCGTCGACATCCTGCGCCTTCGGGAGGAGTGCCCTGAAGCAGCAATCGTCCCCGTGGGATCCCGGGGGATTTTCTGCGAAGCCCTGCTCTTCCTCTGGGGGAGGTCGGCCACCCTCTCCCTGAACCCCCACCCCCCGTTTTCTCTCTACAAAAGCTGTGGACCAGCAACCGTTTTGCTTTTTGCGAGCACAAAAAACAGGGATGAGCTTGCGTCTTGCTTCCAGAAACCCCTGTGGGTGGTGGGAGAACTCAGGGCACAAGGACAGCCGATGCCTGAACTTGCCCCTTCTTGAGCTTTTTCAGGACCTCGTTGGCCTCCTCAAGAGAATACACCTCGTAGACCACCCGGAAACGGTATCGCCCCGCCATCTCAAGGAGCTCCCGAACATCCTGGCGGGTGCTGTTGGCTACACTCTGGATCACCCGTTCCTGGTAGAGGAGTTCATACGGGATTTCGGGAACTGGTGTGGCGTAAATGCCGGCAGCAACGACTTTCCCTCCGGGCGCAAGGCGCTCCAGAGCCCTCCGGATAAGAAAACCGGAGGGAGCAAAGACAATGGCGGCATGGAAGGGTGAAGGAGGATCGTCCTCAGCGCCACCCACAAAGCTTGCACCAAGTTTTCTTGCAAGCTCTCTGTGATGAGGACTTCGGGTGAAAACAAAGATCTCTTTCCCCTCGTAAAGGCCCATCTGAAGCACAAGATGCGCTGAAGAACCGAAACCAAAGAGTGCGAGGATATCACCCTTTTGGGTTTCCGTTGCCCGGTACGCCCGGTACCCTATGACTCCGCCACAGAGGAGAGGAGTAATCTCCGGACTCTCGTAGCCCTCGGGGAGAGGATACACACTGTCCTTGTGGGCCAGGAAGTACTCGGCGTATCCTCCATCCACATCGTATCCGGTGAAACGGGCTTTGGAACAGAGGTTTTCCCTTCCCCTCCGACAAAAGGAACATTCCCCGCACACGGAGAAGAGCCAGGGCGTCCCCACCCGTTCCCCGGAACTGATACCCGTCACCTTCGGCCCACACGCAACCACCCGCCCCACAATTTGGTGTCCTGGGACAAGGGGCAGGCGGTGAGGTGGGAGTTCTCCTTCCACAATATGGAGGTCGGTGTGACAGACCCCGCAGGCTTCGACCCGGACAAGGACTTCGTCGTCTGCAGGCTCGGGAACGGAAAGTTCTCGCAGGATGAGGGGGTTTTCCTCACAGGGTGCCTGACGCTCAAGCACCATGGCCCTCATGAACTTTCTCCTCCTCCGCGAACCAGGTGAAGGTTCTTTCGAGGCCTTCCTCAAGGGCCACACGGGGTTCCCAGCCAAGAAGACGCCTCGCCCGCTCAATAGCCAGGGCGATACGGGAAATTTCTCCTTTTCGTTCCTCGGCAAAAACCACCCCGATGTCCTTCCCCACAATGCGCCTGAAAAGCTCAAGGAGCTCAAGGACACTTGTTTCCTTCCCCGTTCCGATGTTGTACGCCCCAGAGGGGGCGTGGAGCGCCAGGAGATTAGCCCGGGCAACGTCCTCCACAAAAACGTAATCCCGGGTTTTCGTCCCATCGCCGAATACCACACAGGGTTCATTCCGGAGGATTTTTCTGGAGAAGATGGCGATCACTCCCGCTTCACCCAGGGGGTCCTGTCGCGGCCCATAGACGTTACCGTAGCGAAGTGCCACACAGGAAAGCCCCCAGACCGCTTCATAATAGGAGAGGTACTTCTCCGCAGCGTACTTTGCGACTCCGTAAGGGGAAAGCGGAGAGGGAGGGTACTCTTCACCAACCGGGAGCTCCTCCACCTCTCCGTAGAGCGCTCCACCGGTTGAGGCGAAAATCACCCTCTGCACTCCGTACATCCGGGAGAGCTCGAGAACCTGGAGTGTCCCCAGGATGTTCACCTGAGCATCGGCGAGGGGGTCTTCCACCGACTGGCGAAGGTTGATGTGGGCAGCGTGGTGGTTCACGCAAAACGGGCGTTCCCACTCGAAAACCCTCTGGAGCGCCTCCCGGTCCATGATGTCGACCTGGTAGAAGCGAGCTTTCGGGTTGAGGTTTTCTACTTTCCCCGTTACCAGATTGTCCACTACTGCGACCGAAAACCCAGCCTCAAGGTACGTGTCCACAACGTGCGAGCCGATGAAACCGGCGCCTCCGGTGACCAGAATGGTTCCCATGGCAGCTCCTCCTCTCTCAAGGAGCATAGGGCAAAAGTGCAGAGCTGTCAAAGGGGAACTTTACTATCTCTCAAGCTCTGCCTTCATGCGCTGGTACTCATCTTCAGAAATTTCCCCCCGAGCATAGCGTTTTTTAAGAATTTCCAGAGCCTCGTCGTTCCCTCTCCTCCCGGCACTCTCCCCAAAAAGGCGTATCGCGAAGTATGTCACAAGAAGGAGAACAAAAAGACCGAGGAACAGGCCACCCCATCCCATCATACCACCGACACCAAAAGGACAAAATGCAAAACCCTGTGGGTCAGCGAACACCGGACCTGAAGCAAAAAGCGTAGCAAAAATCCCCCACAGGATGAACTTTCTCACCTTCATTGTATTTCCCTTCCTTCATAGGATTTTTTCTATAGGATTTTCGTACTGTAACACACCGGTCTACGGTTTATTCCGTAAAGTCCTTTCGTCACTGGCATCGCTTTTCTATAATTGACATGAGTGCCTATGCGGTGTTACCTCCTTATGGCAGACGGAGAGTGGGAAGAGCGTATCGCCCTTGAACTCCGCCGGAAGATGAAAGAGCTTTACGGGAAGAGCAAGGTTTTCTTCCTCTCCTTCCGGCACCCCGGGGTGTTCGCCGAAAAGGGTTTTGCGGAGGTTTCCAAGGACCGGCCTACGCAGCCTCTAAAGGCATGGTACAGGCTCTGCCAAGATCTCCTGAAACGGCGGAATCTCCGGGAACGGCGGATATTCATCGGAGGAAACCTCTGGCTCCTGGCACTCGTTACCCTCCTTGGGGGAAGAAGGGTCACCGTGGTGCTTCCCCTGGGACTCCGTCCCTTTCCCGTATCGTCCCTTCGTCTCTTTTTCCTGCGCCGCTTTGCCCGGACCGTCCTTGTCGATGACGCGACTTTCGTGCAGTTCCTTCGCCTGAAGAACATCCCCGCCTACTTCGTCGGGAACATCCTCGCCGACCTTCTCCATCCCCACGACACGCCCTTCCTCCACGGGAAAAAGGCCATATGTGCCCTTTTCCCCAGAGAGGACCACCACGTCGAGGACCTGGGGTTTTTCCTTGACTTTGTCGAGCACGCCCCCAACGGCACCTCTCTGTACTTTCTCCTCGCCCTTCCCCAGGGGGTTTCCCTCGAAACGGTGCAGCGCATCGCTTCCGAGAAAAACTGGGTCTTCCTCGAAAGTCTTGAGGGAGAGGTCGTTGAAGGGTACCTTGTGAGGGAGAGAGTCTACCTCAACCTCACGAGGTTTCTCCCTGAGGCTCTGGACCAGGCAACGTACGTGGTGAGTGCCGACCAGAGGATACTGGTTCAGGCTGTGGGGCTTGGGAAAACGGTGATCCCCGTGCGGATGGGGAAGGCTGAGGAAACGGCAGCACTTTTGCTCCACTCGGTCTCGCTTTTTGAGTACAATCAGAGTATGAGCGCCCGGTTCGGGAGAAAGGGCGCCATCGAGCGGATTGCCGTTTTTCTCCTCTGGGGTGTCGTAGAAGACCCGGCACTCTCCCATCGTCTGCGGACAATCCACAAAAGAGGGTGATGGCATGGCTGGTCTTGTTCCATGGAACCTTGATGCAATGCTCATTCAGTTCCTCAACGAGGACCTGGGGCCTTTCGATCTCACCACCCAGGGGCTTGGGGAACTGAAAGATCGGGTGGTTCAGGCGCAGATTATCGCAAAAGAACCGGGGGTCATGGCCGGTGGCCCCTTTGCCCTGCGAATCTTCAAACTCCTTGACCAGGAAGTTCAGGGAACGATTCACGTCGCAGAGGGCACCCGATTCCTCCCAGGAACTGTCCTTTTGAGCCTTTCCGGCCGGGCGGAAGCAATTCTTGAGGGAGAGAGGGTCGCCCTGAATCTTCTTGCCCGGCTTTCAGGCATTGCTACAAGAACAAGGGAGCTCGTGGACCTCGTGGCCGACCTTCCGGTCCGCATCGCCGACACCCGGAAAACGACACCAGGTCTCCGGCTCCTTGAGAAATACGCCGTTTGCTGCGGAGGAGGCACGAACCACCGTATGGGGCTTTACGACTGCGTCCTCATCAAGGACAACCACCTGGCGCTCTGCGGCTCGGTGAGAGAGGCCATCCTTCGGGTTCGCAAGGCAGTACCGTTCACCACAAAGATTGTCGTGGAGTGCGCAAGCCTTGAGGCTGTTGCTGAGGCCTGTGAGGCGAGAGCCGACGTCATTCTCCTTGACAACATGCCCCTTGAGGACATCCGCCAGGCGGTGAAAATCGTGAACAAGCGGGCACTCGTTGAAGCTTCAGGAGGCATCGGTCCTCACAACGTGCGCCTTGTCGCCGAACAGGGAGTGGACATCATCTCTACAGGGTACATCACGCACCACGCTCCCTGGATCGACTTAAGTCTCAGGATCTCTTGACATCATGGTCTATGACGCCTTGGTCGTCGGAAACGGCATTGCCGGAAGCTGCACGGCGCTCTTCCTCGCCCGGCAAGGGAAAAGCGTTTGCCTTGTGACGAAGGCTTCTTCTCTTGATGAAACCAACACCGCCAGAGCACAGGGGGGCATAGTCTTCCGGGGTGAGGGGGACACCACGGACCTCCTCCTTGGAGACATCCTCCGGGCCTCGGCCTTCTCTTCCTGCCGGAAAAGCGCCCGGATTCTGGCTCGTCTTGGACCGATGCTCGTCAGGCGTTTCCTCATCGAGGAACTCCGCGTACCCTTCGAACGGAAGAAAGACGGTGCATGGGACCTCTTCCAGGAAGGTGCCCACTCTCTCCGGCGTATCCTCCACGTCAAAGACTACACCGGAAAGGCGATTCAGGAGCGCCTGAACGAGGCGGTGCTCAAAGAACGGAACATCACGCTTCTTTCTGGGACTTTCGTCGTAGAGCTCATCACCTCGCTGCACCTTGCTGATTTCGCCTTCCGGTACAACCCCCCCGAGTGTTTTGGGGCCTATGTCCTCAGGGGGAACGAGGTCATTCCCATCTTTGCCCATGCCACAGTCCTTGCCACCGGTGGGCTGAATGCCATCTTCCGCCATTCTTCCGGAGGCCCCTGGTGCACGGGGGATGGATTCGCCCTGGCATGGCGGGCACAGGCAACTTTAGTGAACATGGAGTACATCCAGTTCCACCCCACGCTCCTTTATAGCCCCGGCGAACCCTATGCATTCCTCATCTCCGAGGCGGTCCGGGGAGAGGGTGCCGTTCTCCTTGACCGAGAGGGCAAACCATTCCTTGAGCGCTTCCACCCTCTGGGGAATCTCGCCCCCCGGGATGTCGTCGCCCGGGCAATTTTCCAGACCATGAAGGAAGAGGGCATCCCCCACGTTTTCCTCGACCTCAGCCCCCTTGGGGCCGAAAAAATCCACACCGCCTTCCCCGAAATCTTCGAGGAACTCCGAAGAAGAGGCTTCGACGCCACACGGGACCCCATCCCCGTGGTTCCGGGAGCGCACTTTGCCTGCGGAGGCGTGCTCAGCGACTCCTGGGGAAGAACCACCGTTCGCCGTCTCTATGCCGTTGGCGAGGTGGCCTGCACCGGGGTTCACGGAACGAACCGTCTTGCCTCCACGAGCCTTCTTGAGGGACTCGTTTTCGCTTTTCGGGCGGCCCGCTCCATTGCCTCTTCTGAGCCACCCCTTGTCCCTCCTCCACTCCTCCCCTTCCCGGAACAGGTGGGAGAACCCCCGGAGGAATGCCTCCTTGCAGAATTCCGCCGGACCGTTCAGGAAACCATGTGGGAGTACGTGGGGCTTGAGCGGGAGAAAGCAGGGCTTTTCAGAGCCTTAGACCGCCTTCTTGAGGTGAAACGGAGCGTCCTCAGCCTTCGGCAACGCTATGGGATTTCCGCTCCCCTGAAAGAGCTGGAAAACATGGTCGATACAGCCCTCCTTGTGACCCGGGCAGCTTTGCAGAACCCTCTTTCCTTCGGCACGCCCCTCACTCGCTCCGGGCGAGCGCCTTTTTCCCCAGGCGGCTCACAAGACGGACAATCTTGAGGTTCTTCAGGCCGTTTTTTGTGTGGAGGGCAAAGTACAAGCTAAAAGAGGGCTTCTCCTCAAGGAGGATTTCGACAAGCGCCTGAGCTAAACGACTCGGGTCATGGCGCGTGGGGTGCTCCGGGGAAAGAAGTGGCGCTTCCAGGATCTTTCCCGGGAAGTCCCACTCCCCACCTTCAGCGAAAATCGGCTCAATCCCAGACTTTTTGAGTTCTCGCAGCACCTCTTCCTGGGGTCGTTCCCCATTCACCAAAACGTAGTTCACCCGCTCCCTGGGGAGGAACTGAAAGACCGCCTCAAGGTGGTCCGAGAACGTGTATCCATCGGTTTCTCCCGGCTGGGTCGTGACATTGCATACAAAAACCAGGGGCGCCTGAGACCGGAGAATGGCCTCGCGGACCTCTTCCACGGCAAGGTTGCAGAGAACACTCGTGTAGAGACTCCCCGGGCCAAGGACGATGAGGTCGGCATCTTCTAAAGCCCTGAGGACCTCCGGAGTTGTGGGGACCGACGGGGGATCGAGGAAAATGCGTTTAATGCGCTTCCCACAGCTCCCCACATTGGACTCACCAGAAACAATCGTCCCGTCAGTACACTCAGCCTTGAGGAGCACGTTCTCCAGGGTCGTAGGGAGAACCCGACCGCGGACGGCCAGGACCTTGCTCGACTCGAGAATCGCCCGCTGGAAGTCCCCGGTCACCTGGGTGAGGGCGGCGATGAAGAGGTTCCCGAAATTGTGACCCTTGAGCTCATTATCCTCACCGAAGCGGTACTGGAAGAGGTCCCGCATGAGGGGTTCGGTATCGGCCAGAGCGATGAGACAATTCCGGATATCCCCGGGGGGCAGAACCCCCATATCCCGGCGAAGCCTCCCCGAACTCCCTCCATCGTCGAAAACCGTGACAATGGCCGTAAGGTTTGCGGTGTACTCCTTGAGACCATGGAGGAGCGTGTAGAGGCCATGACCTCCGCCAATGGCCACAATGTGCGGCCCGCGGGTGAGCCGGCGACTCTTGAAAATGGCCTCGGCAATGTCCTCCTTCTCAGGCACAAGCGCACTGATGATGGAGCGGTTCATGCGCTGCAGACCCCAGACGATAAGGGTAGCCCCACCAACAATCCAGGCAAGCCCAAAGACTACCGCCAGCGAGTAGTGCCCAAGAAAGGCAAAGACGAAACGCCGCCAGAGGGTGTAGAAACCCCGGATCGACGGGACGGAGAGAATGAGACTCATACCCAGGGAAATGAGGAGTACGCCACAGACGGCGATAAAGAGCCAGCGTTTCACCCGCATTCCCGGGTACAGCCATCTGACGAAGCGACGCAAACCTCCCGGTTCCATCCTCCTTCCCTCCTCTACGACCTCCCCCATATTGTACCGCATTTGCCCCGGTTTGTCGTTTTCCACAAAGTGAAGGCAAGAAAAAAGAGACGTCATCCTGGAATAGCCGGGGTTTTTCGGTGGTCAACACTAAAGGGGTGAATACCGTGAATCTCTACGAGAGTATCCGAACCTTTGACAGCCTGTACTACAAAGCGCTGTGGAAAAGGATTCTGGGCAGGCTCAGGCACCACCGCCACCGTCTCCTCCCCCTGGCTCCCTGGTGGGAGGTCACAGGAACCGGTGAAGCCACTTATCGGGGCATCAAAGCCGTTCCCATCGCCCAGATTGTTGGAACCGAGAATCGATTCAGCGACTTCGACCGGGAGTTCCTTCCCCTGAAACGCAGAGACCGCCACCGCTGGGCCCGAATTCATGCCCTGTACGAAGAGGGAAAACCGTTGCCACCGGTATCCCTGGTGAAAATTGGTGACTTCTACTTCGTCCGGGATGGGCACCACAGGATTTCGGCTGCAAGGGCTTCAGGGGCACTGTACATTGATGCAGAGGTGGTAGAGATTTCAATCCCACAGGACGCCCCCCAGGGCTCTCCTGAAGCGCTTTTCCACTACCTTGAAGAACGGGCATTTCGGGAAAAGACCGGCCTCTCCACCATACGGGTCACCGTTCCTGGAGGGTACCTGGAGCTCCTCCGCCTCGTTCAGTGTTTCCAGCACTCTTCCTGCCCCAATGCTGAGGAAGCGAGAACCCAAAAGGGCCACTGTCTCCCCTGGGAAGAGGCCGTTTCAGGATGGTACGAGCACTGCTACCTGGGGGCAGTGAAGGTCATCGAAGAGAGCGGCATCCTACGGAGGTTTCCCAATCGAACGCCTGCTGACTTCTACCTCTTCATCCTGGAAAACCTCGACCTTCTCCGAAAAGCGGCGTGCTTCGTCCCTTCCCGGAGGACCATAACCCAAAACCGGTGGAAACTCCGCCAGATTGCCCGGGCAAAACAGTTATAGCCTACTTTGCAGCAACCTCCCAAGAGCAAAGGCCACCTGTTCGAGAAGCCTTCCCGCCTCTTTCATGGCTTCCCCCTCGGACATCGGACCGTTCACGATGGAGAAAATTCCTACGATTTCCTTGGGGAGCTCGGGAATCTCCTCCCAGTCGATTTTCCCCGTGAGGATAAGTAGAGGCTTTTGGTGCTTCTGGCAGAGTTCTAAAACCCCGGAGACCACCTTACCAAAAAAGGTCTGCCGGTCTACCTTCCCCTCTCCACTCACCACAAGATCAGCACCTGCAATGGCTTCCTCAAGGCCCACCATCTCCGCTACAAGACGAATGCCGGAGACTATTCTTGCCCCGAAAAAGGCAAAAAGCCCAGCCACAATGCCACCTGCCGCTCCTCCTCCGGGGAGGTCGTCCACCAAAACACCGAGATGGCGCTCGATGAGCCGGGCAAAGTGACGCAGTCCCTCATCGAGCAACCGAACGTCCTCGGGATCCGCTCCCTTCTGGGGAGCATACACGAAGGCTGCTCCCTGGGGTCCGTAAAGGGGATTTGTGACGTCGCTGGCGATGAGGAGTTCTGTATCTTTTTGCGGACGAATCATGTCCCGGGTGTCGATACGGGAAATTTTCAGGAGGTTCTCCCCGATGCCTAAAAGTTCCCTCCCTTCTTCATCGAGAAACCTCACCCCCAGGGCTGCGAGGGCCCCCATACCCCCATCGCAGGTTGCGCTTCCCCCAACGCCGAGAATAACCCTGCGGAATCCCCGTTCAAAGGCAAAGCGAAGGAGCTCTCCAACGCCATAAGTCGTGGTGAAGCGAGGGTTGCGTTTCCCTTCGGGCACAAGCGAAAGCCCCGCAGCCTGAGCGAGCTCAAGAACACAGGTCCCACCAGGGAGAATCCCAAGGCGTGCCCTCACCTTCTCCCAGAGCGGCCCTGTGACCTCCCACTCTTCGATGCTCCCTGACGCCCCACGCACCAGGACCTCCACCGTTCCCTCACCCCCATCGGCTAGAGGTTTTTCGGTGACCTGGAAACGAGAGTGAGCTCGCTTGAAACCCCGCCGTATGGCTGAAGCGGCTTCAGGGCTCGTCAGGCTCCCCTTGAAAGAATCAGGACAGGCCACGATATGCATGGCCCCTGAGAACCTCCGGATTCACAAGATTGGGAGGGATTTCTCCCTGCAGTGCTTTCACGAGGTTTTGAGCTGCTATTTCCGCCATCCTCGTCCGGGTGGCGTACGATGCCGAGCCAATGTGAGGAGCCAGCACAACGTTCTCGAGTTCGAGGAGTTCCGGCTCTACTTCAGGTTCCCGTTCAAAGACATCCAGGGCTGCACCACGAATCCAACCTTCCCGAAGGGCCCGGACCAGAGCTTTTTCATCGACAACGGGCCCCCGGGCGGTGTTGATGAGGTAGGCCTCTCTCTTCATCATGCGGAGTTCCCGCTCGCCGATGAGGTGGTAGGTGTCCTTCGTCAGGGGAACATGGAGGCTCACGAAATCAGCCCTCTGCAGGAGTTCAGGAAGGGGGGTGAACCTCACCCGGTACTTCTGTTCGATCTCCTCTGGAGCCCGTTGCAGGTCGTAGTAGAGGACCGTCATGTCGAATCCCAGGGCCCTTCGGGCCATAGCCTGGCCAATCCGGCCAAAACCCACAATGCCCAGGGTTGCCCCGTACACATCGGTGCCAAGAAGGAGCATCGGCTCCCATCCCCGGAATTTCCCTGCCCGGACGAACCTGTCTGCTTCCACAATCCTCCGGGCCACGCTCATCATGAGCGCCCAGGCAAGATCCGCCGTGGTCTCCGTCAATACCCCAGGAGTGTTGGTCACCATGATACCCCGTCGCGTCGCCTCTTCCACATCGATGTTGTTGTACCCCACGGCGTAATTGGCGATAACCTTGAGTTTCGGTCCTGCCGCCTCCATGACTTCCCGGTCGATGGTGTCGGTGAGAAGACAGAGAATCCCGTCTTTCCCCCGTACCTTCTCAAGGAGCATCTTTCGGGGAAGCACACCGTCGAAATCACTGACCTCGACCTCGCAAAAGGATGCAACAATCCTGATACCTTCTTCAGGAATCCTGCGGGTGATAAAGACCGTGGGTCGCCTCACCATGTCTTCACTCCTCTCTCAAAGCATGGGGAAGAGCCGGTTCCACGCCGAAAGAAACGTCCTCTTGGCGTTGGCCACTACCAGACGAGGGCTTTCCCCAGGAAGTGGTCTGACCTCGAAGGAAATCACCGGACGTTCGGTGAAGGTCGCCTTCTCAAAGTACCCGATACGGAAAAGTGCCCTGAGGAATTCTGCTACCTCCTGGACATCGTTGCACCCCTCTTTCAGGCCGAAACGGGGATGTGTATCGCCACAGGCAGGGTGCCCTTGCGCCAGCACAGCGTTCCCGATGTGGACATGGTTCACAAAGGGGGCAAGGAGGGTGAGCGTGCAGGCAGGATCCTCAAAAAGGAGCGGCTCATGGGAAAGGTCAATCGTCAGACCGAAATTCGGGCACTCAGCTCGAACGAGCGAAGCCACCTCAAAGGCAAAGGGAGCCGGGCCGATGAGAGCCCTCTTGTCCACCGCGTAATCAAAGACCTCGAGGTTCACCCCAAGGAGGTATCCGGAAACCTCTGCCCGTTTTTCTGCGTACCGGCAAAGCTCCACAAGGGATTCGACAAGCCGTTTTCTCGCCTCTTCCTCTCTCCCTTCTTCCGGTCGTTTTCCGGAAAGGAAGGCCAGAGCTTTCGCTTTTGCAACGTACGCCTTATCCACAGCCTGCTTGAGGGCTTCAAGGGCTTGTTTCCTCTCTTCCTCTTCAAGAGCACCCAGGCTGAGTCCCTTTGAGAGCACAAGAGGCTGGGCCCCCAGAAGGACCTCGACCCGGGCCACGTCACACAGCGCGCCAACGGCCTGAAGCACCTCTCCGTCAAGAAGGGCACTCACCTCAATGGCCTGGAAGAATTCATCCACAAGGATTTCCTCCACACTCTGCACAACGTCTTCTTGAGTCGTCGCCTGCGGATAGGCCATAAAATGCACAATGCCCATGTGGAACGTGTCGTGCCATGGGTACACGTTCTGCACCTCCCCCGGGGTCAAACGTACTGGTTCTTTGCCCCTTGAGAACATAGTACCGGAACGCAGAACCGGGCACAATACATTCTCTGGCTGATGTCCGCTCCTGTCGCTCTCCGTCAACTGGAACAACGCCCCGGACTTTGGAGAGCTCCGGAAGCCCACTGCAGTCTGTGGCCTTGAAATCTCCGACGAATCCCCAAAGACCTGGAAACCGCTAACCCGCCTGGGTTTCCTGAATACCGTCTCCCCGCAAAATTTTTCGCAGGTCCTCCGGCCACAACACTCCCATTTCGCAGAGGATATCACCCAGGGGACGAGGGGAAAACCTCTGAACCCGGAGTGCCTCAACAAGGTGTTCCTCCTCAATAATGCCCATCTCAAGAAGCTTCTCCCCCAAGCGGGGGAACCGCCCAGGAAATTCACGCTCCAGCACTTCCAGCCCCCGGGAGATTGCTTCCGGGGGAGCAAAGGCCACTTTCACCTTCTTCACGCCCAGCTCCATTGCAAGGTTGCTCACCGTCTCTCGAGAGAGTGGCTCTGCAGTGGCAAGGAGCACAGAATCCCTGCCCCACGCTACTGGTACCACGCTGTACCGGCGAAAAACCGCCAGCAGGCAATCAGGACGATTCCCCTTCATCCGGAGGGTGCTGGGATCCAGCTCGAAAAAACCAGTTCGCAGTAGGTCTGCCAGGCATTCAATGAGCTCTGTTTCGGTGATGAATCCTTCTTTCAGGAGCCTCTCACCCAGGCGTTCCTGCTCTTGTTTTCTCTGAAGCACCAGGGCAAGCGTTTTCGGATCGATCATGCGCTTTTCAAGGAGAAGGTCCCCAAGATGGCGCCTATAGCGGGCCAGAGCCTCGGGGGAAAGATACGAGTGCCTGGTTTTCTGCCACCGTGGGCGGCTTCGGGGAAAACCAAAAAGAGCAATTCTCCAAGCCCGAAGCGTAGCAAGGAAGTTCACCACATTGCCCCAGACCGTCCGCAGGGGTAACAGCGGAGGAATCAGGCAACCTGCCACCGCTGAACGCCATCCATAGACGTTCTTCAACGCTATCATCCGCATCAGTTGTCGCTCAATCATGAAAACAGTGAGCACCACGCTCAACCACCAGGAAAAAGACCCTCGAGGGTAGATGGGAGGCAACGGACAGAAAAGGGAGCAAACGAAGTAGGCAAAAACCGCATAGCCGGGTAGGGGAAGGAGATTCCCATACTTGGCCTTCCAGTCCCGGTAAAGACTATATTTGGCAATACGAGAAAAACGCCGGTCGCGAAGTACCTGCCAGAGCGAAAAACTCTGAAAAGAAATACCGTAAATCCAGCGTGACTTCTGTTTCACCGCTTCTCTGAGGGTGTTGGGGAAGATTTCCCGAGTGGCAATGTACTCCACCACCACTCGCCCATCCTCTGTTACCCGTTCCACTCCTTCAAGGAAGAAATGGGTGGCGATACCGAACCGGGCGAAATCCAGAGAAAGCTTGTAGTCCTCAGTGAGGCTTTCCTCGTTGAAGAGCTTCCCGGTTCCCAGGACATCCAGCACCGAGCGGGCAATGACAAAACCGGTACCCGCCGAAGGAACCACTGCCCCACTTGCCTCTCGGGCAGGCAAGCCTCGATAGTGATTCTCAGCAAACTCATCGGCATAGGTAGAAGCGGTGAGGTAGGGGAAAAAGGTACGCCAGCTGGGATAGACCTGGAGAGGAAACACCGGCAACTGCACCACTTCGTACTTCAACGAGAGGTAGTTAGCTAGCTTCAAGGAGGTGGGGTGGATTACGTCCTTAGCGTCGTGGATAATGAAACACCCAAAACGAAGGTGCCTCTCCTGCTCAAAGCGGAGAACAAACTCGAGAATGTGGTTGAGATTCTGAGCCTTACTGGTAGGACCCTCTCGAGAATTCACCACAGCGTGGACTTGAGGATAACGCTCCGCTAATTTCTGGACCTCTTCCATCGTGGCAACATCGTTCGGGTATACCCCAACAAAAACGTGCAGGAGCGCCAGGGGGTAATTGACGGAGTGAAGGAGGTTCTCCACCATGGGTCCAATGACCTCGGCTTCATTCCAGGCGGGGATGAGGATGGCAATCAGCCTCCGGGGCACCCGGTCAAGTTCTTCAATCCGTAACCGGTGTTTGATTCGTTTCCGACCCCAGAAGTAGTAGTAAAAGTCCCAGAAAAGGTCATCAAGACTGAAAAAGAGAAAGGATGCAGCAATGAGAAAACCTATCCAGTACAGCACTCCGACTACAACTCCTGCATGTCACCCTTCAGCAAATCCGGACATCCTGAAGACCAGGAAACTCTGTATTGCGCTTATTCTATCAGAAAGATGGATCGCAACACCAGTATCCGCTTGGGGTTCACACCATGCGGGACACCGGGAACCAGCTTTTCTGGACTCTGGCAAGACCCTTCTCCTCCCCTTCCCCAACCAACCTCCTCGAGGGAATGGATTTTCCACGAATTCCTCCGGTATTCTCACCCCTACTAGCACATTGGCCCCACCCTCCACCAGGGGTTTGGTATGCTGAAAAAACACCAACCTTCAGCCCGCGCTCCCGGGCAATGCCGAAACGTGTGCTTCCATCGGGTATAATGTACTGGGAGTGACATTGGGTGAGCGGCGAAATTGCCTACATTGAAGACGAGAAAGACGTTGCGGAGTTTGTGACGTACTTTTTGGAAAACGAGGGGTACCGGGTCCTCCACTTCTTCAGAGGAGAAGATTTCCTCAAGGAAATGGAGCACCTCTCCCCCCAGCTCGTTCTCCTTGACCTCATGCTTCCTGGTATCGGAGGATTCGAGGTCTTCCACCACATCCGGGCTCATCCCCGTTACCGAAATACCCCGGTTATCATGCTCACCGTGAAGGACGATCCCATGGACATCGTCTCGGGCCTTGAGATGGGAGCCGACGACTACATCACCAAACCCTTCCACCCCCGGGAACTCTTGGCCCGCATCAGGGCAGTGCTGCGAAGGGCCTCGGGGCCGTCTTCCGGGGGGAATTTCCTCCAGGCTGGAGACCTTGTGCTCTTCCCTGAAAGCCTCACCGTAGAGGTCAAAGGAGAGGCCGTTCCCCTTTCCCTCAGGGAATTCCGGCTCCTCGAGCTCCTTGTGCGGAACCGAGGAAAGGTCGTATCCCGGCAGCGGATTCTTGACGAGGTCTGGGGAGAGGACGCTTTCGTCACCGACCGGGTGGTGGATGTGTACGTGGCGCATCTTCGGAAAAAACTCGGCACCCTGGGGCAGCAGATTGTGACCGTTCGAGGAGTGGGGTACTCCTTTGAATCTTCCTGAAGCATTCCTCCTTGGGGTTTTGGGAATTGCGGCGTTCTCCCTGGGATATGCTTTTGCCCTTCTCAAAGGAAGGCCCTTCGCCGGACTCTTCAGGATAGCGCCGGAGAAAAGCCCCAGAGAGGACCTGAAGCAATCTGTAGAGGAAACACAAAAGCACAAAGAAGCATTGTTCTGGGATTTCCTCACCCTCCTTGACCGTGTGTCTGCCGGGGGAGCGCTGTACCTCCGGGACAGGCACCGCCTGCTCCTCAACGTGACCTTTGCCCGGGGTATCGGCTTAAGAAGCGACGGGGTCAGGGAGGTTGCGTTCTTCGAAATCCCGGTTTTTGGGGACATCCTTGCCCAGGCCGTGCTATCAGGAGAAAGGGCGCGCGTTCCCTCTTCAGGGCTTGCCTTTTTGCCCTTTCCCCTGGGTGGAGAATGTTTTCTGCTCCTTGAGGACGAGAAGAAAAAAGACCAGAGACTCCAGAGCCTCCGGTACTTCCTCACCGCCCTCTGGCACGAGATCCAGACACCTCTGACAGTTCTTTCGGGATACCTGGAAACCCTCAAAGAGGGTCGTCCCATGGAAGGAGAAATTCTCTGCCGCATGGTGCGACAGATCAGACGTCTTGAAGGTACAATCCGGGAAATCCAGCGACTCAGCGTTCTTCTTGGGGAAAAACCGGAGAGGATTTCAGACCGGGAGTTCTCCGCCCTCCTCCAGGAGGTTCTCGAAAAAGCCCGGGAAGACCACGAGGACCTGAGGGTTCGGGTCGACATCGCAGGGAAAGCGAGCACGAATCTCCTCCCCCTCTCCCGTGGTGAGGCCTTTGTGCTCCTTTCTAATCTCATAACCAACGCCTTCTCCTTCAATGTCCCCGGGGGAGAAGTTGCCATCACCGTGGCTTCTTCGGACCTGGGGCTATACCTTACCCTTGAGAACACCGCCTCACCCCCTGATGCCGAGTTCCTGCGCTGGTTCTTCGACCCCACTGAGGCGCCTCCCCGGGGAGGGAGCGGTAAAGGCGTGGGGCTGTACCTCATCAGGGAAGTGGTGGAGTGGGGGAACGGAACGATTCACCTGCGGCCCCAGAGAGATCGAGTGGTTTTCGAGATCACGATTCCCTGGGAAACGGAGGGTGGCAAAATTTCCGAAGGGGAAACTTCTCCTCGTTGACGAACTTCACCCACCCTGGTATAATTCCATCTGCAAGCCGGGCTGGTGGAATAGGAAGACACGCTATCTTGAGGGGGTAGTGGGTTTTCGCCCGTGCGGGTTCGAATCCCGCGCCCGGCACCACTTCACAGAGCGCAGGACCCTCTAAAGGCCGCCAGGAAACTCCACAAGACCTCGGGAACCCGTGGTATACTTAGAGGAAAGACGCGGAGCGTGAGGATCATGAAATGCAGCCGCTGTGGAAAGCCTGCTTTCGCGAAATTCAAAAGGCACAATGCCGCCTTCTGCGAGGAATGCTTCGACCTCTTCTTCGAGCGCCAAGTTGAAGGGGCTATCCGACGGAAAAGGATGTTCACCAGGAACGAGAAGGTGCTCCTTGGGGTGTCTGGGGGGAAAGACAGCATGGCCCTGTGGCACTACCTCCACCGAGCCGGCTACAGGGTTTTCGGAGTGCATGTTTTCCTTGGTATCGGAGAGTACTCGGAGAAATCCCGCGAGGTTGTGACCACCTTTGCCCGGTCCCGCAACCTCCCCTTGACCGTCCTCGACGTTCAGGACTTCATTGGATGTTCCCTTCCGGAAGCCACCCGCAGGCTCAGAGAACGGACCCCCTGTTCCCTCTGCGGGAGCATCAAGCGTCACATCCTCAATCGTTTCGCTTTCGAAGAGGGTTTTGCCGTATACGCCACCGGTCACAACCTCGACGATGAAGCAGCCACGCTCCTTGGTAATGTCCTGCACTGGCATGTTGACTACCTTGCCCACCAGGACCCTCACCTCCCGAGCCCCCATCCGAAAATGACGAGGAAGGTCAAGCCCTTCTACACCCTCACGGAAGAGGAAATCCTCCGGTACGTTGAGCTCCACCGTATCCCCTTTGTGCCTGAGCGGTGTCCCCTCTCCCAGAAGGCCAAAAGCCTCAACTACAAGGAAGCCCTGGCGCTTCTTGAGGAACGGTCTCCCGGGACCAAGCACATGTTCTTTTTGGGGTTCCTCGAAAAGGGCAAAGCGTACTTTGCCCGGAACCTCACCCCTCCGGAACTCCGTGAATGCCAGAGGTGTGGCATGCCCACCACCCAGGAAGTCTGCGCTTTCTGCCGCACCGTGGAGAAGCTGAAAGCCAAAGAGGTGAAGAACCATGCGCATTCTCGCCGTGAATAGTGGAGGATCCTCCATCAAGTACGAGCTCTTTGAGATTGGAGAACAGGAAACCTCAGTTCTCCGGGGGAACATCAAGCGCCTGTACCGTCAGGATTCTTTCCTCGAACAGACGTCCTCTTTAGGCACTCTGGTAAGGAACGTCCCCAACCTCGACCACGAGAGAGGATTGAACCTCATGCTTGAGGCCCTTACCGAAAGCGGATGCCTCAGGGACCTCACGTCCCTTGACGCCATAGGGATCAAGCTCATCAACGGGGGCAAGAGGGTGATGGAGACGCGCTTCATCGACGACGAGGTTCTCGCAGCCCTTGAGGACCTTGCCTCGGTTACTCCTGTGCATAACCCCCCGGCGCTTCTTGCCATCGAGATCTTTCGCCGGATTGTCCCCCACATTCCCCTTGTGGGGGTCTTTGAGACCACCTTCCATCGCTCCATCCCGCAAGCCCATCGGGTTTATGGTCTCCCCTGGTCTCTGAGCACCGAGTACGGCCTGGAAAAGCTTGGCTTTCATGGGAACTCCTACCGGTACATCGCCGAGCGCATTGCCGAGCTCTCTCCCCACCACAAAAGAGTCGTGGCCTGTCACCTCGGCAGCGGCTGCAGCGTCTGCGCCATAAAGGATGGGAAATCCTTTGACATCTCAAGCGGCTTCACCCCACAAAGCGGGGTCATTATGTCCACCCGTCCGGGGGATTTCGACCCTCAGGTGCTTTTGTACCTTGTGGAGAAAGCGGGACTTCAGCCTGCCGACCTCAACCGGATACTCACCAGAGAATCAGGGCTTTTGGGGATTTCCGGAGTCAGTGGGGAAATGTGGGAGCTTGAGCGAGCAGCCAGAGAGGGAAATGCTCAGGCTCAGCTTGCCATTGACGTTTTCGTGTACCAGGTGAAGAAGTACATCGGAGGGTTTGCCGCCCTCATGGGGGGTGTGGAGAGCTTGGTGTTCACCGGAGGAATCGGAGAGAACGACGCCTACATCCGGGAGAGCATCTGCGAGGGTCTGGCATTCCTTGGGATTGAGATTGACCCGGAACTCAACGCCCAGATGGTAGGCGGAAAAGAGGGGAAAATCAGCCGGTCCACCTGTGAGGTCTGGGTGATTCCAACCTGGGAAGAACTCATGGTTGCCCGGGAAACTGCACGGCTCATTGCCCAAAAAAGGAGCTGAACGCCATGTCCTCTGCCGAGTACCATGCCCAGGGATTCAACTGTGCCGAGTCGGTGCTCCTTGGGCTCTGCGAGGAAATGCACGTGGCAAGCCCCCTGATCCCCCGGATTGCCACAGGTTTTGGGGGAGGAATAGGCCACACCGGGAATATCTGCGGTGCGGTCAGTGGAGCGGTCATGGCTTTGGGGATTGCCTTCGGGAGAGAAAAACCCGAAGACAGAGCAACCCGGGACAGGCTCTACCTCCTTGTGGAATCCTTCCTCGGGGAGGTCGAAAAGGCCCTGGGTCACCTCGACTGCTTCAGCCTCATTGGGGTTTGCCTCAATACCGAAGAGGGGTTGAAGCGGTACCGGGAGGAAAACCTCCGGGAGAGGTGCCGCAGTATCGTGGCAACCGTGGAGGAGATTGCCAAGAGGTACCTTTCAGGGAAGGGGAACCCCGAAAGGTAGGGGGTTCCCCGGGGAGTCACGCCCGGTAGTAGGCCTCAAGGCAAAGCGGAACCTTCACGTAGTGCTCGTAGAGTTCATCGTAGATGGCCCGCTCCGGAGAGGGTTCAAAGACCCTTGTGGTGTGGATGATGTTGCGCTTTGCTTCCTTGAGGTCTTTCGCGTACCCTGTCCCCACCATGGCAAAGAGCGCTGCTCCAAGAACCGTGGCCTCCTCGCAGGAGGTGACCACTACCGGGAGATTCAGCACATCGGCGCGAAGGCGATTCCAGAGAACATTCTTTGACCCTCCACCCACGACGACCACACGCTGAGGACGGAACGCAAAGGCCTCCGAAAGGGCCTCAACAGCCTGCCGAAGCTGAAAAGCAAGCCCCTCAAAGGCAGCCCGGGCAACGTGGGCCCGCCCCGTGGTGAGCCCAAGCCCCAAGATGGTGCCCTTCGTGCCGTAGGGTTTCAGAGGTCCTGAGGGCATGAAGGCGGGGATGACAAGCACCCCATCAGCCCCAGGGTCGACAGAGGCAGCTTCCTCCACAATACGCTCGTAGATATTGCTTGCGTCCTTGAGGTCGGCGAAGAAGTGCCTCCGGACCCACTCCACCACACCCCCGGCGATCATGAGCATCTGGGGATTCCAGAACCCTTCCTCCGCATCAAGCTCAACAAGCATCCCCGTGGTGAAGGCAACCTCCGAATCCCGGTAGTAGGGAATCCGCAGTGCGGCAATCTCCCAGGTACCCGAGCTCAGGATGAGCTCGTCGTCTTTCGCCAGGGAACCAACAAGAGCAAACTGGGTGTCGTGGCCCGCAGAGGTCACCGGGGTACCCGAAGGGATACCGGTTTTATCGCTGGCGCTTTTTGTCACCGTTCCGATGACTTCACCGCTTTTCACCATCCGGGGGAAGAAATCTGGGGTAAGGCCAGCGAGGGAAAGGAGCCGTTCTGACCATCGGCGATTCCTGATATCCATCATCATGGTGGTGGAGGCTGAAGGGTAGTCCATGGTCATTTCTCCGGTGAGTTTGAAGTTGAAAAGTCCGGGCATCATGAGGAAGTACCGGGCTTCATCAAGGGCTTCCGGGGCATTTTCCCGAAGCCAGAGGAGCTTCAAGAGGGTATTGAAGGGAATAACCTGGTACCCGGTAATTCGGAAAATCTCCCGGGCGTTCACGAGTTCCACGATTCTCCTTGCCCACTGCTCCGTTCGGGAACACTGCCAGGAAATCACCGGATAGGTGAGACTTCCGTCTGCTCTCACGGGGGCGCCATCTGCCCCAAAGGTGGTCACCGAAACCGCCCGGATTTCCCGACCGGCCGAGGCAATGACCTTCTGGGTTGCCTGGCAGAGCTTCCCCCAGATTTCCTCAAGGTCCCAGACAAGATAGTGCGCTGAGCCTTCCTGGTACCTGGGGGCATTCTGGAAAGCGGCCATGGCGAGAATCTCCCCCTGGGGGCTTATGGCCACTGCCCGGACGCTCGTTGCGCCGCAGTCCAGCACAAGGAAGTACTCTTTCGCCATCCCTCTTCCCTCCTCAGATCAGAAACCGGAGGAAGGCCCCGATACGCTGGATCTCGGTGACCCTGGGGTTACTTGCAAACACATACTTCACTTCTCCCCTCTGGAGCACCACCATCTCAAGGACCTCCTCCACGATGTTCTCCACCCTCCTTCGCTCTCCTCCACAGAGTTCACAGGAAGAAGGCGCAAGGGTCATGGTGCCACAGGACGGGCAGAGAAACCCCTCTTCCCGGTAACTCTCATCCACGACCACGGTCTGGCAGGCACCAAAAGAGGCCGCTCGAAGGACGTTCGCAAGACCAATGGTCGCCGAAGCCGCATTCCCCACCATGGTGAGCAAGCGGTCAATCAGAACATGGTCCTCTTCCTCAAGCACCATCCGCTCAAGGCTCAGGGCAACCTCAGAGATTTCTGCAAGACCGCTTTTGGGGTCAAGCGTCACCCGCCCTTTGAGTCGCTCCCGCAGGTATGAGGGGAGCACCCGCTCAAAGAGCGCGTAGTCCTCCTCCCGAAGACCCACGAAGAACACCTCGAAACGCCCTTTCCGGAAGTGCTCAAGGAGGATGTCGACGACGTCCTGGAAGTGATGGACAACCTTCTGCTCGATGCTCCGGGCAATACGGCGTTCCTCAAGGCCATACCACCCACCGGCCCGCACCCTCGAGGGAACATCAGAGAAGAAGGGCTCGTGTTCCTCGATTTCTCCCATGAAGATTTCGAAGAACCTTGCTTCCCGGCGGTCCACAGGGACGAGGAAAATCCGGCGGTACTCGCCAAGGAGGACTTCAAGGGGCCGGGTGTAGGGGGAAGGACCGTACACCACCGTGCACTTCCAGGGTCTGGGGAGCTCGTACACCTCGAAAAAATCGGCCGTAGCGTCGACGAAGAGGGCAAGACCCTGTTTTTTGGGAGCGGAGTGGGCAAGATAATGCTCCGCTTCACGAATGCTTCTTTGGAGATCCTCCCGGCCCTCAAACTCACGGTATCTCTCCAGGAACTCCTCAAGGCGTGTCAGAACCCTTTCCGGGAAACCCTCTCCAGTGGAACAGTACACCGAAAGCACCTTCCCCCGCTCCGTCTGCCTTCCAGAGAGCGCAAGGAGCTCTCCTGCAGCGACGAAACGCTTCATGGACGCTTCCCCTCCTTCAAGCGCTCGAGCTTCTCTCCAAAGGGAGGATACACCACGCCCTCCTCGGTCACCAAAGCAGTGACGAGTTCCGCCGGGGTCACATCGAATGCCGGGTTCCGGACGGCAACCTGCGGGGCCACGCGCACACCACCAAAGGAGAGCACCTCTTCCGCCTCCCGCTCCTCAATGGGAATATCCGCGCCGGACCTTGCCTTCGGGTCAACGCTTGAAAGCGGTGCCGCCACATAAAAGGGAATCCCGTGATGCCGGGCAAGGACCGCCACCGTATAAGTGCCGATTTTATTGGCCACGTCACCATTCATAGCAATGCGATCCGCCCCCACGATGACCTTGGTAATCACCCCCTGGGACATCAAAAATCCTGCCATGTTGTCGCAGATCAGGGTTACGGGGATACCTGCTTTCTGGAGCTCGAAGGCAGTGAGCCGTGCTCCCTGCAAAAGTGGGCGGGTTTCATCGGCGTACACCATGAGCCTTTTCCCTTCCCGGTGTACTGCCCAGAGAATTGCTCCAAGCGCTGTCCCCCACCCACCGCAGGCTAAGGGTCCTGTGTTGCAGTGGGTGAGGACCCGGTCACCGTCCTCGAGGAGTCCAGCCCCGAAACGGGCAATGCGCTCAGAAAGAAAGGCATTTTCCCGGTCTATGGTCTTTGCCTCCTCGACGAGGCGTTCCACAATGTCCTCCCAGTCTCCTCCTCTTTCCCCAGGCAGCCAGATGTGCTGCATCCGGTCCAGAGCCCAGAAAAGGTTCACTGCCGTGGGACGGGTCGCCCGAAGGTCCGCATCGACTTCGCGCAAGAAGGCGAAAAAGTCATCACTTTTCAAAGCCTCAAAAGCCCCAAGGCACACCCCGTACGCTGCCGCCACCCCGATGAGGGGTGCTCCCCGGATCCTCAGGGTCTTTATAGCCTCCACCACATCCCGGTAATCTTCTGTTTCGATGTAGACCTCCTCGCGGGGAAGGCGGGTCTGATCCAGAAAACGAAGCGTTCTTCCCTTCCACTCAAGCGCCTGAAGCATCGTCGTCTCCTTTCTCTACAGCCCCTTTCCCAGAAACACCAGAAGCGCCACAAGGCCTGTGGCCATGGCAGCCCCTCCAGCCACAAAAGGAAAGATTTCCCAGACACCAAAACCCACAAGGAACGCCGCAAGTGTTCCGGTCCACACTCCTGTGAAGGGCAGAGGGACACCTACAAAAAGGAGGATTCCCCACCTTCCGTACTTCCTGTAGGCAGCAAAGCGATGCTGCGCCTGGGTGGTGTACCAGCTGAAAAGACGGTCAAACCAGGGAAAAGACTGGAAAAGGCGGACAAGCCAGGGCAAAAGGCCCATCACGAGGAAAAAGGGGATAAGGTTCACCACAAAGGCGAGAGGGGCAACGAGGAAGAGGGGGAGTTCCTCCACGAAGACTCCGTAAGGGAGCGCTCCCCGAACCTCGCTCACCGGAAGGAAAGCAAGAAGCGCCACCCGAAACACGCCCTGAAGGCTCACAGGGACATCCTCCGCACAAGCTCCCGGATGATGAGGGTGAGTTTGGGCTGTGCTTCGTTGGCCGCTTGCACCACCTCTTCGAAACTCAGCGGCGCCACAACCCCTTCAATAGCCAGGTCCGTGATGCAGGAAATCCCAAAAACTCGCAGGCCAGCGTGTTTTGCCACAATGACCTCGGGGACTGTGGACATCCCCACCGCATCGGCACCAATCCGGATGAGGAAACGGTACTCTGCAGGGGTCTCAAGGCTTGGTCCGGGAAGGGCCACGTACACTCCCTGATGTAGGTAAATACCGTGCTCAAGGCCAATCTGGAGAGCGAGCTCCCGTAGCTCCGGATCGTACACCTGAGACATGTCCGGGAAGCGAGGGCCGAGTTCCGGGTCGTTAGGTCCCCGAAGGGGATTGTCGCCAAGGAGGTTGATGTGGTCAGTAATGACCATGAGGTCTCCCCGGCGCATGTTCCGGTTGAGCCCCCCAGCGGCATTGCTCACGATGAGTACCTTTACCCCAAGGCCTTTCATCACCCGCACCGGGAAGGTCACCTGCTGCAGCGTGTACCCCTCGTAGTAGTGGAACCGCCCTTGCATGACCACCACGGGTTTCCCCGAAAGCATCCCGAGGACCAGGTTCCCTCTGTGGGTCTCCACCGTAGAGACGGGGAAATGGGGAATCTCTTCGTACGGAATGACCCGGTCGATCTCCACATCGTCCACGAGTTTCCCAAGTCCTGTCCCCAAGATAATCCCGATTTGCGGAACGATGCGGGTCCGCTCCGTAATGAAGTGAACGCTCTCTTCAATGTGTCTGCGAAGCTCCATGAGACCACCTCCTGTCATTTTCGGGGAAACGCCCGTTCATACGATTCGCACAGGAATCTCCGGTCGACATGAGTGTAAATCTGTGTGGTGGCGATGTCACTGTGCCCCAGAAACTCCTGGACAATCCGGAGTTCTGCTCCCCCCTCAAGCAGATGCGTGGCAAAGGTGTGCCGAAGCGTGTGGGGAGTGATACGCTTCGTGATCCCTGCCCGGAGGGCACAGCGCTTCACCATGTTCCAGACGCTCTGTCGACTCAGAGGCCGCCCCGAAGGGCCACTGACAAAAATATAGCGGCTTTTTCGGCCTTTGAGAAGGAATCTCCGGGGTCCGTGGAGGTAGGCAAGGAGCGCCTCCTTGGCCCGTTCCCCAAAGGGAACGATACGCTCCTTAAAGCCCTTGCCCCAGAGCCTGAGCATTCTCTCCTCAAGGTCCACATGCTGGAACTCCAGAAGCACCACCTCGCTCACCCTGAGGCCACTTGAGTACATGAGCTCAAGTATGGCCCGGTCCCGGATACCTGAAGGTTTCGTCAGGTCACAGGCGGCAATGAGCGCCTCCACCTCCTCAAGGGTGAGGACCTCCGGGAGGTGCCTCCGGATACGGGGAGTGTCAAGGAGCTGCGCCACGTTCTCCTTCACCACCTTCTCCCGCACCAGGAAGCGGAAGAACGTCCGGAGGGCAGAAATGCGACGCGCCAGCGAAGTCGCTTCAAGTCCTGCCTGGGATTCCTGTGCCACAAAAGCTTCAAGAACATCAAGGGACACCCTCTGCAGGTCTTCAATCCCCTGGCGTTCAAGGAAACGAATGAAGCTTGTGACGTCCTGGCGATAGGCAAGAACCGTGTTCTCCGCCGCCCGCTTCTCCCAGAAAAGGAAGTTGAGAAACGCCTCTAAGGTCTCCTCAAGCCGCGACACGTTTCCGCAACACTCCCCTGAGCACCATCGCGAAAAGGATAATCCCAAGGCAGGCCACCTGTCCCAGGGTGAATACCCCAAACACTGCAAAGGGCTCATCCCGGAGGTACTCGATGAGGAACCGAGCCACGCCGTAGAGGGCAAGGTAATCCAGGAAGAGCTCTCCCTGGAAACGGCAACCCTTCTCAAGGCGAAGGAGAAGCACAAGAATCACGAGAGAATACCCAATGGCGTAGATCTGCGTTGGGTAGCGAAACCCCTCAAGGTGAGGGAATCGAACTCCCAGAGGGAAAAAGGAGAAAGGACTTACCCGTCCGAAGCAGCACCCGTTGAGGAAACACCCCACTCGGGCAATGGCATACCCCAGCGCGAGAGGCGGGGCAAAAAGGTCAAAGAACGCCGCCAGGGGGTAGTGCTTCAGGCGAAGGTAGGGAACGGTGAGGACAATCGCTCCGAGAACCCCACCGTAGAAGGTGAGCCCTCCTTCCCGGAAGGAGAAAATGTGCGAGGGGAACTGCCGGTAGTAATCCCAGTGGAGGACGACATAGGCAAGCCTTGAACCCAGAACCGCCCCGATGATGCACAGCGAGGCCGCTTCAATTACCGCCTCGGGAGAAACGCCAAAACGTGGAGCTCGCCGGATGGCAAAGAGGATCCCGAAAAGGAAAGCCAACCCCAGCAACACCCCGTAAGAGTACACCGGGAAGTTCCCGATGGTGAAGAGGATGCGATGCATCAGAACACCACCTTTTCCTGGGAATCGATGACCTCAATCCAGACCGGAAAAGACGCAATTCTTGCCTCCCGACCATCCTGGAGGTAGTACCGCGTTTTCTCCCTGAAACTCTTCTTCTCCCACACAATGGGGATTGCCTTCCCCCGGAGGAACATCCACCCGGACCCCCGACCAACGAAGCGAATCTCCACCCGGCCTTCAGCGTCCTTCACCTTGTGCTCGGCCACCTGGACGATAATCGTTCCACAGGCGATCTGGGCTCCCGATTCCCCATCCCGGTGGGGCTCACCGTTCACCGAACGGAGGTACACCTGCCGGCCCGGATCGTACGTGAACTGGACCCGGTAGTTCCGGCCGTACCGTATTTCGAGTTTTGTCGCCTCCCGTCCCTCGGGGTTCTCCCCCGAAGACAAGAGGGCAAAGGTCGCGGTGCGGGCTGGCCGGCCAAGACCCAGACGCTGTGCTTCCTCAAGAAGACCAGGGAAAAGGGCGTAGAGGTTGTGGGGAGGGCGGCGATCCCGCACCCGTTCAAAGGGACGGAAGTTCTTCTGCTCATCAATATGGTCCACGGCGAGCTCCCGAAGGTACGCGTAAGCCTCAACGCTTCCTCCGCTGTGCACGAGAATCGCATCGTGCTCAAAGGCCTTGAGGACGAAGTAGGGACGAGCACTCCGGATTGGACCTACCCGTCCTGCGGACTGGGGTGCAAAAACGGCGAGAAAGCGCGTAATACCACCCTCAGTGAGCATTTCATAGACCACGCTTGCCCGGCTCAAGCCATGCTGGGGACGAGCCTGAGGGGTATTCTCGATGGCAAAGGCAAAGGGTCTCCGAACGTACGGAGACCGCCGCTCAAAAACCCCTGCAGGGGGCACAAGCTCTCCCGTTGCCAGGGTTTCCCCAACCATTCCCTCGCTTGTTGCCAGGCCTTTTTCGGCAAGGGAAGCCAGGACGTTCGACGGCCCGGCTCTCTCAAGCATCCCCCGGAGGGTGGCCTCCGCCTCCGGACCCTCCCACCGCATCTTCTCCTCCACCTGGAGTTCCTCCCCAGGGGTGAATACCCGCTCTCCTGAGGGAGCAGCTCGCTCAAAGACGCTCTCTGCTTGGGGAAGGTCCACAGGAGGCTTGGGGATACGAACCTGCTGCCGTTCCTGTTGCATTCTGGTGGCGAGTTCACTCTGCACCTGGGGCTTTAGGGGCTCTTCTGACCTCACGTTCTCTGGGGGCTTCAGCTCCGCCCGGGGGAATTCCGCTTCAGGCGAAAGTGCCTGTGGAGCCTCTTTCGCAGGAAGCTCCATGAGTTCCACCACAATAGGCTTCTCTTCTTCCCTGGGAATCCGGAAAGAGAGCCAGAAGACGGATGCTACCGCTATGAGGGCGATGTTCACCCCCAGGGACACAAGGAGTGACCACGACCACACTTTCTTCTCGTTGAACATCACCCTACTTCTCCTCCCCTGGCTGGGTGGCAATGGCCATTCGCTCCACACCAGCCCGTCTCAAAAGGTCCATGAGCTTCACCACCCTCCCGTGGAGCACCTCCCGGTCCGCCTCGATGACCACAGCCGCATCGGGGTTTTTGCGAAGCTCCACCACAAGGAGCCTGGGGAGTTCCGTCCAGTCGGTGAGGCTCCCGTTGAGGTAGAGGGTGTTCCCCTTGGTGAGGGTGACGGTGATGGTTTTCGCCTCCTCAATCCGGGAGAAATTCGCCGATGGGAGGTTCACCCTGGCCCCGGTCTCCACGCTCACGAAAGTGGTGGTGACGATGAAGAAGATGACGAGCTGCAGGATGACATCAACCAGGGGGGTGACGTTGATCTGGGGTTCAGCTCTCTTCTTCCATCGCCGGAACCGGAACATCGGCTTCCTTCTCCTTTAGGGCATACTCCCGGCTTTCGATGAGCTCCAGGACCTCACTGGAGACCCGCTCGATCTCCTGGACCAGGCCCTCGACAAGATGAGCGAGGTAGTGGTGCATGACGAGAGTAGGGATGGCCACAGACAGCCCTGCAGCGGTGGTGAGGAGGGCCTCGGAAATCCCTCCGGCCATCTCCGTGGGTTTCCCCACACCCACGGCGGCAATGACGGCAAAGGTACGGATCATCCCGGTCACCGTCCCCAGAAGCCCAAGGAGAGGGGAGATGTTGGCGATGATGACGAGGGTTGAGAGGCGCTTCTCAAGGAGCGGCAGCTCAAAGGAAGCGGCGGTCTCCATGGCCTCTCGGGCTTCCCGGGGAAGACCCTTGAAGTACTTCCTGAGACCGGCAAGAATAATCCGGGAGGCAGGGTTGGGGGAACGGGAGGAGAGCTCCAGGATCCCCCGGAGGTCCTCCTGGGCAAGGGCTTTGCGGACAGCCTTCAGGTACTTGCGGATACGGTCTTTGAGGTGCCGCAGAACGTACCAGCGCTCGATGAAGACAGCCAGGGCAATGACCGAACAGGCCACGATGGGGTACATGACGTACCCACCTTTGGCGATGACGGAAAAGACCTGCATGGTGCTACCTCCTGTTTTCGGATTCCTGTGCCTCTCTGAGCACGGCCATTCGCTCCCGTGCCTTCACCACCCACTCGTCCTCCTTCGGGTATTCGGCAACCCGGGCGTACACTCTCTGAGCCTCCTCGACCTCCTCAAGGTACTCAAGGCACACCCCAAGCCAGTACCCTGCCCTGGTGAAGAACTCGCTCCCTTCGTTTGAGAACACCTCCCGGAAAAATGGAGCGGCCTCCGCAAAACGCTGCTTCTGAAGGAACAACGTCCCCGTAGCGTACAGGAGGGGACAGAGGTCCTCAGAGGATACGCCCTGTGCCCTGAAATCCTCAAGGATACGCTGGGCCTCTTCAGGATTGCCTTCTTCAAGGAGGATGCGCGAAAGGAGCCTGAGGAGTTCCCTTCTTCTTGCCCCCTGGGGGAAGCGCTCAAAGTACATCCTGATGAACGCCTTTGCCTCCTGCTTCTTTCCGGAAGCGAAGGCCACCTGCGACGAGAGGAAAAGGACACTCTCTCCCCGGGGATGTTCCGGATACAGACTGAGGAACTCCTTTGCCTCCCTGAGGAACGCTTCGTGCTCCCGAAGGGCCGAGAGCCCCTCAAGGAGGAAAAGACGGACCTCCGCATCCCGATCACCCTGACCCTTGAGCCGCTCAAGGATCGTCACGCTCTCCCGCACGTTCCCGAGGTGATACTGGGCTACCGCCACACGGAGCGCAACGGAAAAGTCCCTCCGCCGCTTTTCCTCAAGGAGGCTTGCCCACTGGATAACGTCGTTCCAGGCTTTCTCCTGATAGGCGATATCCACAAGGTACAGGAGCGCCTCCTGGCGGAGTTCTTGGGGAACGTCGAGAGATGCCTCAAGATAGGTACGGGCCTCTTCGAAACGTCCAAGAAGGTAACAGGCCTTTCCAAGGAGCAAAAGGACCTGCTTCTCCTCTTCCGGTGAAAGGTCGCTCCTTCCCGCAAGGGCCTCAAGGCGTTCCAGAGCTTCCTCGTAGAGACCCTTCTCCATCATCTCCAGGACCCTCTGGAGTTCTTTCGCAGTAGGTCGGCCAAGGATGGCATCGGGGTCCTCCCCCGCTTCCAGCACAGCCTCCCGGGCGCCCTCCTCATCCCCCAGGCGCTCACAGGCTAAAGCCAGCAAAAGGGCGTATTCCTTTTCAAGCTTCCCCGCTATTGCTTTGAGCTCGCGAAGGGCCGATACCACTTCCTCCCACCGTTCCTTCTTCCCGGACAACCTGGCCCACAGGCGGAGGAAATCCTCGGGGAAGCTATGCCTTACGGATTCCTTTCTCCCCTCAATCACCGTCGCCGCCTCCTCAACCTTTCCCTCCTCAAGGAGCACCGAGGCAAGCTTCAGTACCGCCTCATCGGCGAATTTCCCCTGGGGGTATCTGGCAAGGTACTCCCGAAAGGCCTTTTCCGCACCATTCCAGTCCCGTTTCCGGTAGAACGAATCGGCTACAAGAAACGCCCCGTCTTCCCCCCCAAGACGACCAAAGTGCTTTGCGGCTTCATCCTCAAGACCGAGGAAACGGCAGGTGTACCCAAGCATCTCCACCGCCTTTTGGGCGAACTCGCTTTGAGGATAGCGGGCAAGGAAAGCCTCAAGAAGGGGCTTGACCTCGTTCCACCTCTTCCCTTCGTACAGCGCGAAAGCGCACCAGAACATCGCCCGTTCAAGGAACGGACTCTGGGGGAAACGAAGGGAGAACTGTTCAAACGCCCGCCGGGCTTCCTCCGCTCGCTTTTCCCTGGCCAGCGCCTCAACTAGAAGCGCCTCCGCCTCCTCGATGAAGGTGGCGTAAGGGTAGTCCCGAAGAATTTCTCCAAGAAGTGGCAGGGCGTCACCGTACCGGGAAAGGGAGACGAGGGAAAGCGCCATGCCGAAAAGGGCCCGTCCCTTCTCCTCCTCTTCCGTGTACCGGGAGGCCTCCTGGTAGTGCTCAAAGGCTTTGAGCCACACCTTCTCCTCGGCGTAAATGTCCCCAAGAAGGAGGTGGGCCTTGCCTAAAGAGGGGTTACTCTGCAGGGCCTTTTCAAGCATCCGTTTGGCTTCATTCCTCTCCCCCCAGCCCAGAAGTTCAAAGCCCATCTCGTAGTACGACCAGGCCCGGTCCTCAGGGTGCGGAAGAGTGGCTGCCGCCTTCTCCCGCTCGGCGAGATAGGCCTCCCGCTTCCCCATCCGGTAGTAACACCGGGCCAGGTACTCATGGGCGTCAGAAAAGAGCGGGCTCAACGACACCGCCTGCGCAAAATACGGCACCGCTTCCTCATACCGGGCCTCTTCGTAGAGCCGGTACCCCTCTTCGAAGGCGCGGACCGCTTCACGGCCGTACTGTTGCTCTCTTCGGACCCGCTCCAGGAATCGCCGGCCCTGACTGTGCAGAGGGTCGAGCTCAAGGAGCTTCTCCCAGGCCCTCTGTGAGCCCTCAAGGTCCCCCACCTCGTACAGGGCGCGACCCAGCCAGTAGTACGCCTCTTTCATGGAAGGATTCCACCGGGTGGCCTCGGCGAAGTACGTGGCCGCCTGACGGAAATTCCCCATGGTGAAACTCTGGTACCCCTGTACGTAGGCCTCATAGGCCTCTTTACCAAAGGTGCGGGCTTTTTCGGCAAGCTGGGCGAAGTACCGAGCCTCTTTGAGGCCCGGGGAGAGGCTCAAGGCCTTCTCGAAAAGGGACTTCGCCTCTTCCATGTTCCCCCGCTCATACCAGATTTTCCCCCAAAGGAGGTACACCTCGGCCCACGAAGGGGCGAGTTCCGCCGCCCGCTCCGCATACCTCAGGGCCTCATCGAGCCGCTTTTCAAGGAGGTAGAAAGACGCAAGGCGTAGGTACGCCTGGGCCACCGGGAGGGTAGAGGTTCCGTAGACGCCACTGAGCCTTGCCAGGTACTCCTCCCAGGTTTCGACCTCCTTCGCCCACCACCTCGTTATCCGGTACATGCAGGCGAGGTAGTAGTACGCTTCAGGGTACTCCGGCACCCTCCGTATGGTTTCTCGGGCAAGGGCGAAGGCCTTCTGCCAGAGGGGTAGGTCAGGATACTGGTTCTTCCCGTATTTCCGGATGGCCTCGTCCATCACCGCAACACCCTCATAGAGGGGGAGGAGATCCTCCAGGGCCACCGGAAGCGGCAGAGAAGGGGCAGGGGCAATGCCGAGCTCCTGGCCGAGGTGCTCGAGAACGTACGCCGCGAAATCTCCTAACTTCCCCCACTCAAAGACCGCACTCGGGATATCCCAGGACGCCCCATCCTGAACCCGAACAAGGCGCGGGCTCACCACCAGCCGTTCTTTGCCTCCGAGAACCCGGAAACGAAACGTTCCGGAGAGCACGTGGGTACACTGCATTTTCCGCCCCAGGGTCTGGGCGGTGAGCGGAACAAGAATGGTATCCCAGGAAAGCTGGGATTCCCGCACCAGGTTATCCCCCAAAACCACGTCGTGCACTTCCACGTATCGTTCAAGCTCGCGCTTCACGAGGTCCCGGAGGAGGTACCCCAGGTAGGCCTTCTCCCCATCCCGGGGGACAAAGGGGAAGAGGGCCACACGAACACCGTCTTTTGCGAAAGCAAAGGGCACCCACAAGAGCAATATGAGTACGAAAACCGTACTCCCCACCTTCACCCGAATACCCACCCTACTTCTCCTCCCCTGGCTGGGTGGCAATGGCCATTCGCTCCACACCAGCCCGTCTCAAAAGGTCCATGAGCTTCACCACCCTCCCGTGGAGCACCTCCCGGTCCGCCTCGATGACCACAGCCGCATCGGGGTTTTTGCGAAGCTCCACCACAAGGAGCCTGGGGAGTTCCGTCCAGTCGGTGAGGCTCCCGTTGAGGTAGAGGGTGTTCCCCTTGGTGAGGGTGACGGTGATGGTTTTCGCCTCCTCAATCCGGGAGAAATTCGCCGATGGGAGGTTCACCCTGGCCCCGGTCTCCACGCTCACGAAAGTGGTGGTGACGATGAAGAAGATGACGAGCTGCAGGATGACATCAACCAGGGGGGTGACGTTGATCTGGGGTTCAGCTCTCTTCTTCCATCGCCGGAACCGGAACATCGGCTTCCTTCTCCTTTAGGGCATACTCCCGGCTTTCGATGAGCTCCAGGACCTCACTGGAGACCCGCTCGATCTCCTGGACCAGGCCCTCGACAAGATGAGCGAGGTAGTGGTGCATGACGAGAGTAGGGATGGCCACAGACAGCCCTGCAGCGGTGGTGAGGAGGGCCTCGGAAATCCCTCCGGCCATCTCCGTGGGTTTCCCCACACCCACGGCGGCAATGACGGCAAAGGTACGGATCATCCCGGTCACCGTCCCCAGAAGCCCAAGGAGAGGGGAGATGTTGGCGATGATGACGAGGGTTGAGAGGCGCTTCTCAAGGAGCGGCAGCTCAAAGGAAGCGGCGGTCTCCATGGCCTCTCGGGCTTCCCGGGGAAGACCCTTGAAGTACTTCCTGAGACCGGCAAGAATAATCCGGGAGGCAGGGTTGGGGGAACGGGAGGAGAGCTCCAGGATCCCCCGGAGGTCCTCCTGGGCAAGGGCTTTGCGGACAGCCTTCAGGTACTTGCGGATACGGTCTTTGAGGTGCCGCAGAACGTACCAGCGCTCGATGAAGACAGCCAGGGCAATGACCGAACAGGCCACGATGGGGTACATGACGTACCCACCTTTGGCGATGACGGAAAAGACCTGCATGGTGCTACCTCCTGTGTGAGAGAATATCCCGGGACTTCCCGGAAAGTTCCCCTTATCCGAACCTCCCGGTGAGGTAATCCTCGGTCTCCTTCCGGCGGGGATTCGTGAAAATCTGCGCAGTGGGGCCAAACTCTATGAGGCGACCCATGAGGAGGAAGGCAGTGTAATCGGACACCCGCGCTGCTTCCTGCATGTTGTGGGTCACAAGGACAATGGTGTACCGCTCCCGGAGCTTTTTGATGAGCTCCTCAATGCGGGCCGTGGCAATGGGGTCCAGGGCCGAGGCCGGCTCATCCATGAGGAGAATCTCCGGCTCCACCGCAATGGCCCGGGCAATGCAGAGCCGTTGCTGCTGCCCGCCCGAAAGCTCCAAAGCCGAGGCATGGAGACGGTCCTTCACCTCATCCCAGAGCGCCGCCGCCCTGAGGCTTTCCTCCACCCGTTCCTGAATCGCCCTCCTGTTCCTCCAGCCCTGAACGCGAAGGCCGTACGCCACGTTCTCGAAAATGCTTTTGGGGAAGGGATTGGGACGCTGGAAGACCATGCCGATACGTCGGCGCAAAGCCACAGGATCCACAGAATCCCCGTAGATGTTCTCCCCGTCGAGGAGAATTTCTCCCTGCACCCTGAGGTTCTCGTAGAAATCGTTCATCCGGTTGATGCTCCTCAGAAGCGTGGATTTCCCACATCCCGATGGGCCAATGATGGCGGTGACCCGGTTTTCCGGAACATCCAGGGTGACGTCATAGAGAATCTGTTTTTCGCCAAAGAAAACGCTGAAATTCCGGATGCTCAGCTTGGTTTTCTCCCCCAGCATTTTACCACTTCCTCGCCATACGGAATCTCCTCCGCAGAAGGATTGCCGAAAAATTCACAAGGAGCACCAGGATGAGAAGCACCAGAGCCGTTCCATAGGCCAGGGGAATCTGTTTCTCCGGCCTTGTCCCTTCGGTCATCAGCCCGTAAATATGGTAGGGGAGCGCAAGAACCCGGTCAAAGGGCGAGCGGGGAAGACCCCGAGCGTAGAACGTTGCCGCCGTGAACATGATGGGAGCCGTCTCCCCCGCCACACGCCCAACAGCAAGAATGAGTCCAGTGAGGATCCCGGGAAACGCGGCAGGGAGCACCACCCTGCGTACCGTCGTCCACCGGTCAGCCCCCAGGGCGAGAGAGGCCTCCCGGAAAGCATGGGGTATACTGCGCAGTGCCTCTTCACAGGAAGCAATCACCACGGGAAGCGACATGATGCCGAGGGTGAGCGAGCCGGAAACGATGGACACACCAAAACCGAAAAACTTGACGAACACCGAGAGCCCAAAAAGCCCGAAAACCACCGAAGGCACTCCAGCAAGACAGTGGATGGCACTGCGGATTGCCTGGACCACAGGGTGAGGGGGCGCATACTCCACAAGGTACACCGCCGAGAAAACCCCAAGGGGGAGGGACACCAGGGTACTCCCCAGAACGAGGTAGAGCGTTCCGACAATGGCCGGGAGGATACCGCCTTCGCTCATCCCGTGTCGGGGGAAAGAGAAGAGGAACTCAAGGCTCAAGACCCTTCCACCCCGCAGGGCGATAAAGCCCACCAACACTCCCAGGGCAAGACCAATGACCACCATGGCCAGTCCGCAGAGGAAAAACCAGAATTTCTCCTTGACCTGTCTGGCCTCCATCACTATCGCCTCCAGAATTCCCGCCGGCTGAAGAGGTTCACCACAAGGTCAAAAAGAAGCGTGATGGCAAAAAGCACCACAGCTACCAGAAACAGCACCCGATAGTGCAGGCTCCCCACAGGTGTTTCCGCCATCTCTGCCGCGATGGTGGCAGTCATCGTCCGAACAGGCTGGAAGAAGGATCGGGGAATGAGGGCTGCCCCACCGGCCACCATGAGGACCGTCATGGTCTCTCCGATGATTCGCCCCGCCCCAAGGATAATGGCCGCACCAATCCCCGAGGAGGCAGCCGGAATAACCACCTCTTTGATGGTCTCCCAGCGGGTTGCTCCCAGGGCCAGAGCTGCTTCACGGTAATCCCGGGGAACGGCCGTAAGGGCATCCTCTATCACGCTCACCACCACCGGAATGGCCATAAGACCAAGGAGCATCGAGGCCGTGAAGGCTGTAAGACCAGTGGGAAGGGTGAAGATATCCCGGAGGAAAGGGGCAAGGAACACCATCCCGAAGAACCCATAGACCACCGAAGGAATGCCTGCAAGGATTTCGATGACGGGCTTCAGGAACTCCCGGAGGCCCCGAGGGCAGATTTCAGCGAGGAACACCGCAGCCAGAAACCCTAAGGGAACGGCAAAGGCAAGCCCGCCAAGAGTCACAAAAAGCGACCCCAAAAGGAGGGGAAGAAGGCCAAACCGGGGTGGCGAGGAAACCGGGTACCAGCGCCGCCCCAAAAAGAACTCCGAGAGGGAAACGTGAGAAAGCGCAGGAAGCCCCTCCACAAAAAGCACAGCGATGATACCGAGAATGAAGGCCACCGAAGAGAGCGCAACGAAAAACAGCACAAGGCCGGCAGTATCCTGCGGTTTCTTCCCCAGACCTCGTTTCCTCCTTTCACTCATCCCCCTCCATTAAACCAGGCTTTGGGGAGAAAATCAACCTTCCCCCAGGTCTTCTGCCTCCTCTAAGGCGGAGAGTTGCCGCTTCAGAGCGTTCTTCTCAATCCCCAGACCCTCGCTCAGAAGGGTAACGATATCCTTTTGCGTGAGTCCTCGCCCGCGCAAAAGCTCCAAAAGCCGCCTTGGCACCTGAACTTCCTCTTTCCTCTTCGGCGCCCCCTCAACCACGATGACCACCTCCCCAAGAATGTCTCGCCCCTTCAGCATCTCCGCCACTTCCGCCACCGTTCCCCGGAGGATTTCCTCGTGGAGCTTCGTCAGTTCCCGAGCCACAAGCACACGCCGCTCCCCTCCCGCGATTTCCCGGATATCTCCGAGGGTTTTCAAAAGCCTTCTGGGGGACTCATAGAGCACCGTCGCCTGGGGAAGGAGAAGTACCCTCCTCAGGGTTTCCCTTCGTTCCTTCCCTTCTCGGGGGAGAAACCCCAGAAAGGTGAAACCGGAGAACGCAAACCCCGAGTACACTACACCAAGGAGGAATGCCGAGGGGCCGGGGAGAACCTCAAAGGGAATGCCCTCCTCAAGGAGGCGCAGCACGAGCTCCATTCCCGGGTCCTGTATTCCGGGCATGCCGGCGTCGGAGACAAAAGCGACGACTTTCCCCTCCCTGACAAGCCGCAGGATGTCTCGGGTGGCCTGGGGAACGTTGTGGGCGTGGTAGCTCAGAAGGGGCTTGCGGATCTGGTAGGCGTTGAGGAGCTTCAGGGTGACCCGGGTATCCTCACAGGCAATGCAATCCGCCTCCTTGAGTACATCGAGAACCCGGAGGGTGATGTCCCGGAGATTCCCAATGGGGGTGGGGCAGAAGTACACCTTGCCCCACCCCTGCTTTTCTGGACTCATGGACTACTCAGCGCTTCTCTGCCTTCAGAGGCACAAAGTACGTTCGTCCACCGCGGTCGATGAGGAGAAGCACCGTGTCCCCAGGAGTGATTCGGGCCAGCGCCTCTTCCCAGTCGGCAAGGGAGGTGATCTCGGTCCTGTTCACCTCGAGGATAACGTCCCCAGGACGAAGACCGGCTTCATCGGCAGGTCCTCCCGTCCGGACGCTGACGATCACCACCCCGCGGGTGGTCCGAAGACTGTACCGCTCCACCAGGTCATCGGTGATTTCGGCCACCTCAAAGCCCAGGTCCACCTGCTGCACTTCAGGCGTTTCGGCGGCCGATTCCTTCAGCTCCTCAAGAGTGGCCTCAAGGACTATGCTCTTCCCATCCCGCCACACCTCAAGGCGCACACGTTCCCCGGGACGACGAGAACGAATCTCCTGCTGGAGACTGCTCACCGTCGGGATTTCCTTCCCGTCCACTTTGAGGATGATGTCTCCCCGTCTAAGCCCCGCTTTCTCCGCCGGACTTCCCTTGGAGATGTCTGCAACCAGAGCGCCTTTGGCCTCCGAAAGCCCGAATTTCTGGGCAAGCTCGGGCGTGAGATCCTGGATGTACACCCCAAGCCAGGCCCGAACGACCCTCCCCTTCTCGATGAGCTGCTCGAGGATGGACTTGGCCATGTTGATGGGGATAGCGAACCCAATGCCCTGGGCATAGGGGAGGATAGCGGTGTTGATCCCAATGACCTCTCCCCGGAGGTTCAGAAGCGGACCACCGCTGTTGCCGGGATTGATGGCGGCATCGGTCTGCAGGAAGTTCTCGTATTCCCTTCCCGAGTCTCCCGCCGAGATCGGCCGACCCTTGGCGCTCAGGACCCCAACCGTGACGGTATGGGAGAGACCGTAAGGATTGCCAATAGCAATGACGAACTCGCCCACCCGTGCTTTGTCCGAATCCCCCAGGGGAATGGTGGGGAGGTTATCGGCGTCAATCTTCACCACTGCGATATCGGTGAGGGGGTCGGCACCGATGACCTTTCCTTCGTACTCCTTCCCGTCGATGAACGTGACCTTGATCTTGTTGGCTCCATGGATCACATGTTCGTTGGTGAGGATGTACCCATCGGAACGAAACACAAACCCCGTGCCGATACCCTTCTGGGGGACCTGCCGCTCAAGCTCTGGAATGTCCCCAAAGAAGCGACGGAAAAAGGGGTCGCTGAAGAAGGGAGCCAGGGGAGAACGGTACACAGCAATACGCAGGGTGTCGATGTTCACCACCGCAGGACTCACCCGTTCTACGATATCGGCAACAATATCTGGGTTTTCGGGTATTGCCGAAGCGGCCCACCCGATGTTTACTGCGGCCAAAAGCACAAGGACCAGCACTCCAAAAACGCCCCGAGAGAAGACCCTTCGCATCACTCTCGACCTCCTTCTTGAAGAAGTGATTGCATGATTTCTTGCCCCACACGGGGATCAAGCCCCCCAATGAGGAGGAAGTAAAACCCTCCCTTTTCTGCGGCCACCCGGACCATCCCCCCTTCCTGGACGAGCTGCAGGTACCGGGGGGTGCTGGACTCAGAAACCCTGAAAGGGTACGCACTCTGGAAGAGGATGAAAGAGCGGAGACCATCGCTGTACACAAAGCCGTAGAACTTCTTCCCGTCATCCCGGAGGAGATAGGCTCGCCGTAACTGGAACCCGGGAGGGACAAAACCGGGAAGAGGAAAAGGAGAAGGTCCCGAGACCTTCTCCTCGGGGGATCCAGCACCCGACACCCTGGCACTCCAGAGCTCAAGAAGGCGGGTCACCTGTGCAATCCAGGGGAAATCAGGAGAAGCATCGCGGTAGAGCATCCTCCACTCCGCGAGGAGCTCTCCCCAGGGAGCGTACATCCTCTGACCAATCATCTCTCCGCCGTCTCCAAAAACAATAGACCGGACGACCTTCCCCGTCCACCGGGAGATCAGGGCGAGCTCATCTTCCCGCAGGTCGAAGACGTAGTTCTCAAGAAGCAGCGGCAGGTCCTCCCTCTCAAAAGGAACAAAGGGGAAATCAAGAAGAGGATAAACGCTCTCCACCTCGCCACTTTTGAGGTTCACCACGTACCGGGAATGGCCAAAGCGCATGTGCACAATCTCTTCTTCTCCAAGCATCTTCCAGGCAAACCCCACACCTTTCAGGAAGAGGACCTCCACAAAGTGCTCCTTGCCCTTCGCAAAGTCCCGCAGCCGCCACACTCCCCAGTAATCCCGGGCCAAAGACGCCTCAAGGACCCTATCCACCACAGAACGCGCCTCTTCAGGACTGAGCACCTGCGCAAACCCCGGGAAGACGAAAACCAGGAAAAACACGAAAGGGAGCAGGAACCTCATCGGTACTCACCGGCGAGAAACTCCAGCGTCTCAACCCTGACCGTGCTCCGCGTAAGGACATCCTCGCTGAAAGCGGCAAAATGCTCCACGTCGAGGATCTGCTCGTCAAGTGAAGCCCTCTGCCACCCCCAAAAAACGAGAAACGCTACAAAAAGGCCAAGGACAGCCACAAGGGCCCAGAGTACTCGGCCTCTCCGCATCGAACGGAGGGCCCGTTCCAGAGAAAAACCTTCTTCTGGGACAATCCGGGGGGTGATATCCCCCAGTTTCCTGGCCACAGCCCGTACCAGAGCGAATTTCTCGTACTCTTTCCGGCACAGAGCACACACCTCAAGGTGCCTCTGCACCTTGAGGTACTCCTCCCGAGAAAGCTCCTCGTCGAGGAAAGCAGAAAGTTTCCTCACGACCTCCCGACACCGCATGTTCTCATCCCCAAAGCCCAAGAAGCTCGTCACCGTACGCCGCCTCGAGGGCCTTTTTGACATACCGGCGTGCCCGGTGGAGACGGGACCGGACCGTCCCGATAGGGCAACCGATGACCTCACTGGCTTCCTCATAGGAATACCCCATGATGTCGCAGAGGACCATAACCTCCTTCATCTTAGGCGGAAGCCCCTCAATGCACCTGTAGACGTCCCGGATGACCTGCCGTTTCAGGGCGATGGTTTCAGGCCCTTCCCCCTCGTCCTCCAGCTGTTCGGTGAAATCCTCTGCCTCATCCTCCTGCTCAGCCTGCCAGAAAGCGGAGAAAAACTTCAAGAAGCGGTCCTTTTTCTCCCGCTGGCGGTGGATGTTGAGGAGAATCGCAGACACCCAGTTCTCAAAGGGGTACCGGTGGTCGAAGCTATGACGGTACTGGAAAGCCCGGAGAAAGGCTTCCTGAACGAGGTCTTTTGCCCGTTCGGTGTTCCCCGTAAGGTAGTAGGCAAACCGGAGGAGATGGGCCTCACACTCTTTCACCTGTGCCTCAAACCAGGCCCGTTCCTCCTCAAGGGTTTTCCCAAGAGGTAGAGCGTGTTCCTCGGCCATATGCATCACCCCATTAGGGGATACCAATGCTCCTTTCCCAGAGTTCCCTCCCCTACAGGAAGTACCTGTTGTATTCCTCCTCGGTAATCTCCACCTCTCTGCCATCCTCAAGCTCAAGGCGGATGCTATCCTTGAAGACGTTCACTTCAAGAATTTTCGCCAAGCCCATGGGGGTAATCACCTTGCTTCCTTTTCTGGGGAAGCGCAAAAGCAACCTCCGGTAAAGGGGGTACTCAAAGGCCAAGCAGCACATGAGGCGTCCGCATACTCCTGAGATTTTCGCCGAGTTGAGGACGAGGTTCTGCTCCTTGGCCATGCGGATGGAGATGGGGTCAAAATTCGAGAGAAAGGAGCTACAGCAAAGCTCCCGACCGCACATGCCGTACCCACCAAGGAGCCTAGCCTCATCCCGCACCCCGAGCTGACGCATCTCGATACGGGTGCGGAAAATCGCTGCCAGGTCCTTCACGAGCTGGCGAAAGTCGATCCGATCCTCAGCCCCAAAGTAGAACACCAGCCTCCCCCGATCGAGCGTATAGTGGACCTGGAGGAGTTTCATGGGGAGATTGTACTGGGCAATGAGCTTCCGGGCGACCTCAAAGGCATCCCGTTCTCTCTCGCGGTTGATTTCCCACTGGAGAAGGTCTGTTTCCGTGGCCCGCCGGAGAACAGGCTTAGGAGACTCAGCAACCTCTGGAACAGTGATTTTCCTCACCACTTCTCCAAGCTCAAGTCCCAGGATGGTCTCCACCACGCACTGTTCTCCCACCTCAAGGGAAAGCGACCGGGGGTCGAAGTAGTAGACCTTGGGATTCCCCACAAAGCGCACACCCACAAGCGGTTTCACGAGAGTTCACCTCGCAGCTTGAGCAGAAAGTGAAAACAGGCAACGTCCCACTGGGCATTGGAAAGAACGTCCTCAGAAAATGTTCCCAGAGCCACCAGAGCCCGCCGGAGTGCTCCAGAATCAAGGTGAGCAAGCCGTTCCACAAGGCACCGGTCTTCCCGAGAGAGTACTGTCGCCCTGTGGTAGCGGTCTCCCAGAAGACGGACAAAAAGGGCGTCCCGGAGATACCCAGCAAGGAGAGGGAGAATCCGGTGGAGTTCCTCCCGGTGCTGGGAGAGCCAGAAGCCAGCCCGGAAAATATCCCCCTCCTGCACTGTCTCAAGGAAAGAGCGTACGGCAAAGAGGGTGTCCTCCATCCCTCGGGCAAGGCGCAACGCCTCACCAATGCTTCCAGAGGAAGCAAAAGCGAGAGCACGGGCGAGATCCGGACTGAGGCCTTCGTGCTCTTCGAGGTACCTTGCCACGAGCTCTTCAGGAAGTGCGGAGAATGCAAGCTTCTGACAGCGAGACACCAGGGTCCCGGGCAAAGCCAGAACCTGAGAGGTCACAAGGAAAAGCACCACACCCTCGGGGGGTTCCTCAACCGTTTTCAGGAGGCAGTTCGCCGCCTCTTCGGTGAGCTTCTCCGCCTCATCAATGAGGCCAATCCGAAAGGGGGAGAGCACGCGCTTGAGGGCAAGGCGCTCGATGAGATCACGCACCTCGTCAATGCCAATGGTACCCGTTTTCGGCGAAATCAGGAAAAAGTCCGGATGGAGAGAAGCGTCAAAGAGCAGACAACTCCTGCACCGGCCGCAGCCCGCATCAGGGGATTCGGAGCAAAGCAGAGCCTTCGCCACTTCAAGGGCCAGGGTTTTCTTGCCCACCCCTGAGGGACCGAAAAAGAGGTAGGCATGGTGGACCCTCCGGGACATCAAAGCATGGCTCAGGAGTTCTTTCTGCATCACGTGACCGAGAATCTGGGGCCAGAACATCGCTCTAAAACCGCTCGTAGTACTCGATGGGAATCTCGAAGAGGACGCCCCCACCCTTGAGGACCTTGATTTTCTGGGGGACAAAGGGACCGATAGGTTCGTTCACCGGGACGGGGGATTCCACAATCTCCTCACGACGGGCGCAGCATTCCCGGATAACGGCAAGAACGGTCTCCCTGCGGTCCCTGTCGACGCCAATGAGGAAGGTGGTGTTCCCTTCCCGGAGAAACCCTCCTGTGGAGGCGAGTTTCGTGAAGGCAATACCGCGCTCTTTCAGCACATCGGCAAGGCGCAGGGCATCCTGGTCACGGACAACGCAGACAAGAAGCGACGTTGGGGTCACGCCTTCCCCTCCTTCCACTGCCTGATCCTCGGGAGTACCCTCTCCACAATCTCCCGAAAGACCTCCTCCTCAGAACGGTTGACAGGAATCACGATGAACCGCTCTGGTTCCCGGCGGGCAAGCTCAAGGTATCCCTCCCGTATCCGCTCAAGAAGATGGATCTCCTTCGAAAACTCAAGCTCAAAACGAACCTCTCGGGGGTCGTGGCTTGCCAGTGACCGGGAAAGGCCAGTCTCCGGTTCCACATCAAGGAGCACTGTACAGTGAGGCGTCAACCCACCGGAGGCCTGTTCATTCAACAGACGAAGGAACGAGAAATCCACTCCCCGGCCCCACCCCTGGTAGGCTAACGTAGAGTCGGTGAAACGGACACAGAGGACAACCTTCCCGGCACCGAGCGCCGGAACAAGGACTCGCAGCACATGTTCTCGCCGGGCAGCCGCAAAAAGCAGAGCCTCCGTGAGGGGGTCAAGAGAACCCGTTTCGGGGCGAAGGAGGAGCACCCGCAGTGCTTCACCAAAGGGCGTTCCCCCTGGCTCCCTCGTGAGCACACAGGGGAGACCTTCGCTTTGCAGGAACTCGAAAAGCCGCCGTGCCTGGGTGGTTTTGCCGCTGCCCTCGATGCCCTCAAAGGTCAAAAGAAACCCCATTTCATTCGTCCTTGTTGAGAGACCTCGGGTAAATCACCACTCTCCGGAAAGGCTCCTCCCCAATGCTTTGGGAAAAGAGGTTGTACCGCTCGGCGATTTTGTGCTGGAGACGTCGCACAAAGGCATTCCGCGGGGAGAGCTCAACCGGTTCCCCAAGCCTCAGGACCTGGCGTGCCGCCCGCTCAGCCTCAAGAAGCCCCGAATCCTCAGACTCCGGGGAGGTTTCCGAGTACCCGAAGAGGTCGTGGACGAACTTCTGAATCTGGTTGTAGGTATTGCTCCGCACAACGTGTACTGGAATCCCCCGGTTCTCCGCTTCGCGGATTTTGCTCCCCCGCTTGCGGTAGCGGCTCTTCAGGGTGAGAACAAGGTCGGCCCTGTTGAGGTCGTCCACAATCTCAAGGGGGGCCTTTGCCTGGGCTATGGCCCGCTGCATGTAATTCTTGCTAATGGCGAAAAGGTACACCCGAAGCATTCGGCCCTCGGGCATTCCCAGGACCCTCCGGGATGGTTCCTCCTCCCGGGGAACTCCCACGAGCTCTTCTCTCCGGGGACGGTGTTCTGCAATCTGCACGGTTCCCTCTTTGGTCCTCCGGCGGATTTCCGGTTCCGGATCATACCCCCGAAGGAGCAGGTCCACCGCTTGAGCCGTATCATGGTAGATGGCTACAGTATCCCGGTCCCGGAGTTCCACAACGATGTCAAAGGTGGGAACTGCTTTGCGCTCCAGAATCGCCTTCTGGGTCCCCCGTCGCCGGGCCTCCTCGTCACTCAGAATGACCGATTGGATCCCTCCCACAAGGTCGCTCAGCGTGGGGTTGAAAAGGAGGTTCTCGAGCGTCGTTCCGTGGGCAGTGGCGATGAGCTGCACACCACGCTCGGCAATCGTTCGGGCAGCCCGGGCCTCCTCTTCTCTGCCGATTTCATCGACAATGATGACCTCGGGCATGTGGTTCTCCACGGCTTCAATCATGACGTCGTGTTGCCGCTCCGGGGACGAAACCTGCATGCGCCGTGCCCTGCCAATCGCAGGATGGGGAATGTCCCCGTCTCCCGCAATTTCGTTCGAGGTATCGACGACGATGACCCTTTTCTGGAACTCATCGCTCAGGACCCTCGCCACTTCCCGGAGCTTTGTGGTTTTCCCAACTCCCGGAGGACCAAGGAGCAGGATGTTCTTCCCCGAGATGATGACGTCCCGAATGATGTCGATCGTCCCGTACACCGCCCGGCCCACCCGCAGGGTCAGGCCCACGATGTCGCCCAGACGGTTCCGGATACAGGAAATGCGGTGGAGCGTTCGCTCAATACCTGCCCGGTTGTCCCGGGTGAACATCCCCACCCGCTGGACCACGTAATCGATATCCTCCCGCTCCACCACCCGCTCGGAGAGCACGGCAAACCCCTTGCTGAAACGAATCTCAGGTGCTCTCCCGAGATCCATGACGATTTCGATGAGGTCATCGATGTTCTCCTGCTCTTCCAGGGCCTTGCGAATGTGGGGAGGTAGGACCTCGAAGAGCTTGTCCAGATTGTCCACAACACCCTGAAACTGCTCACCCATTCGCTATTTCTTCCTCCTGTTGGAAAGTTCCTTTTCCTTTTGAACAACCAGAAACCCGGCGTTTTATTTCGGAAGTACCTCCTATTATAGCAGAAAGCCCCTTCCGCCGTTTTTCAGAAATGGGTATAATGAAGAGAAGATGAAAATTCTGGCGCTCAGCGACCGGGTTGATCCTCGAATTTACAGTTCCTTCTGCAAAGAGCGATTCGGGGATGTGGACTGCATCGTCTCCTGTGGGGACCTTCCCGAATACTACCTGGACTTTGTGGTGTCCACCCTCAACGTTCCGCTCTTTTTCGTCCACGGCAACCACGATGCCCCAAGGGAACAAGAATCCCTCGCCGGGGGGACCAACCTCGACGAGCGGGTCATCTGCTACCGGAACGTCCTCATCGCCGGGCTTGAAGGGTGTTACTGGTACAACGGGAACCCCCACCAGTACACTGAGCGGGAGATGTACTGGAAGTACCTCCGGCTCCTTCCTCGTCTCCTCTTTGCCCGCCTCAAGCACGGGAGGTACCTCGATATCCTCGTCACCCATGCTCCCCCAAAAGGAGTCCACGAGGGGCAGGACCCTCCCCACCGGGGATTTGCCACCTTCACCCACATCCTGAAAAAGTACCGCCCCCGGTACCACCTCCATGGGCATGTGCACCTTTACGGCTCAGCCCAGGATGTCACCACACGATTCCTTGACACCCTTGTGGTCAACTGCTACGGGTACCAGGTTATTGAGATCGTGCCGGAAAAAGGCTAACCGGGGTGTGGTACAATGGAGGAGAATTTCTGGTGATGCCGGGTGTCCCGTTCGCTTTTGCGGAAGAAGGAAGAGCTTCTTGAGGAGATCCGACGGGAGGTCGAGCAGTGTACCCTCTGCCCCCTGGCCAAAAGCCGGACCCAGACGGTTTTCGGTGAGGGGAACCCTGATGCCCTCATCATGTTCATCGGTGAGGCCCCAGGAGAGGACGAAGATCGTTCCGGGCGCCCCTTCGTTGGAAAAGCAGGGCAGCTCCTCACGAAAATCCTCCTCTCTGTTGGCATCCAGCGAGAAGAGGTGTACATCGCCAACATGGTGAAGTGCCGGCCCCCGGGGAACCGAACCCCCACTCTTGAAGAAGTTGAAGCGTGTTTCCCATACCTTGAGGCGCAGATTGCTATCGTCAACCCCTCGGTGATTGTGACCCTCGGGAGCGTCTCTACGGGGTACCTCCTCGGAACCAAAGAGCCCATGAGCAAGCTCCGGGGGCAGTGGTTTGACTGGCGCGGGGGGAAGCGAATCTTCCCCATGTTCCACCCGAGTTTCCTCCTCCGGCACGAATCCCGGGCTCCCGGTTCCCCAAAGTACCTCACCTGGCAGGACATCCAGGAAGTGAAGCGAGTGTACGACCTCTTGCGGGAAAGCACCCGCAGGGTATGATATAATAGCAAGGAAATACCGAAAAGGGAGGGAGGTATATGGGCTACCTCGAATCCATCAAAGCATTCACAACCGAACAGGTGGTCAAACTCATCGTGAACTCGCTGCGGAACGTCTCAGACGAAACCATCATCAAACTCACGTACCTTGCCGAGAAACTCACCCCCATCGAGTACTACCGGGACCAGATCCGGGGGCTTCGCCAGATGTTCGAGGAGAAGCGCCCGCAGATCGTCCTCGCCCGGCGAGTGCTCCAGGAGACCCACCCCAACGTTCGGGAGAGGCTCATGGTGAACCTCATCGTGAAGAGCATCCTCCTTGGGGTCCCGAAGCGGCAGAAACTCGAGAAGGAGCTCGGCTGCCAGGTACCGTTCTTTTTTGTCGTGAGCCCCACCATGCGGTGCAACCTCAACTGCTACGGGTGCTACGCTGGCCAGTACCGGAAAGAGAGCGACATGCCGATTGAGCTCATGGACCGGATTTTCACCGAAGCGAAAGAGATGGGCATGCACTTTTTGACGATTTCCGGCGGCGAGCCATTCATTCGCGAGGAACATCTGGACTTATTTGAGAAACATAGTGATATTTGTTTCCAGGTCTACACGAATGGAACGCTCATCGACCGGGAAATGGCCAAGCGCCTGGCCCGCATGGGGAACGTGTACCCTGCTATCAGTGTCGAGGGCTACGAGGAAGAAACGGATGCCCGGCGAGGCAAGGGAACCTTCAAGAAAATCATGCAGGCCATGGAAGCCCTCCGGGACGAGGGGGTGCTCTTCGGTTTCTCCATTACGGCAACCCGCTACAACACTGAGCTCGTCTCAAGCGACGAGTTCATGGACTTCCTCATCAGCAAGGGCTGCAGCTTCGGGTGGTACTTCACCTACGTTCCCGTAGGGAAGAAACCCGACACCAGCCTCATGCCCACGCCGGAACAGCGAATCCACCTGCGCAACCAAGTCCACCGGCTCCGCTACGAAAAGCCCATTTTCATCGGAGACTTCTGGAACGACGGTCCCTACGTGGGTGGGTGCATTGCCGGTGGACGGCGGTACTTCCACATCAACAACATGGGGGATGTGGAACCCTGCGTCTTCTGCCACTTCACCGTTGACAACATCAAGAACAAATCCCTGAAAGAAGTCATCTCCTCTCCTTTCTTCCGGGCCATTCAGGAACGGCAACCGTACGACAACAACCTCATGCGGCCCTGCATGCTCATCGACGTTCCTGAGGTCCTCCGAGAAGTGGTGGAGAAGTACGGAGCGCGCCCAAGCCATGAGGGCGCAGAAAGCCTCATCACCACGCTCAAAGACGAAGTCGACGCCTACGCCCAGGCCTTCAAGAAGCTCGCTGATGAAATCTGGGAGCGGGACTACAAGGGAACCATCTACTACAAGGACTACAAGAGCGAGCGGCAGGAGTACCTCAGGAAGCTCCAGGAAGAGGCGGAGAAGAACCGCAAAAAGGAAGAGGTCAGAGTCTGAAAAACAGGGGGCCTACTTGGGCCCCCTGTTTTTCAGAACTCGAAAGCCGATATCCCGGCGGTAGTACATCCCCTCAAAGTGGATGCGTGACACTGCCTCGTACACCCGGCCGTAGGCCTCCTCAAGGTCCTTTCCGAAAGCGCACACGTTGAGGACCCGACCGCCATCGGTGTAGAAACTGCCATCTTGCCACACCGTTCCGGCATGAAAGAGGAGCACCGTATCTCCGGGACGATTCGGGAATGCCTCGAGTCCCTCGATTCGTTTTCCCCGCTCAAAGTGGCCAGGGTACCCGCGGCTTGCAAGCACCACCCCAAGCATTGCCTCAGGGGCCACTTCAAGGCGCAAGGCGTGAAGCTTCCCTTCCCACAGGGCAAGGCTCACCTCAAGCCAGTCGTTCCGGATTCGGGGGAGCACCACCTGGGTTTCTGGATCCCCCAGACGGACATTGAACTCCAGAACCCAGGGTGTTTTGTCCTTCGAAATCATGAGCCCCAGATAGAGTACTCCCCGGTAGTAGAGGTTTTCCCGCTCCATGCCTTCAAGGAGCGGGAAAACGATGTCCTTCTCAATCCTCCGGAGCACGTCCTCATCCACCACAGGTGCCGGAGAGTATGCCCCCATGCCCCCCGTATTCGGGCCAATGTCCCCCTCACCAACCTTCTTATGGTCCTGGGAAGAGGGGAGGAAAAGGTACGATGCACCGTCGAAGAGCACCATGACTGTGGCTTCTTCACCTTCGAGGAAGTCCTCCACCACAATCCGTTCTCCTGATGCGCCAAACTTCTTCTCCACCATGAGCTCTCGGACGGCAAAGGCGGCTTCCTCAAAGTCCTGGGCAACATAGACGCCCTTCCCTGAAGCCAAACCATCGGCCTTGACCACCGCAGGATACTTCTGCCGCCTCTTCAGCGCCTCCAGAGCTTCCCCAGGATCGTCGAAGACCGAAAAAGGCGCCGTGGGGATCCTGTACCGCTTCATGAACTCCTTGGCGAAAACCTTGCTCGCCTCAAGGAGGGCCCCGCGCCGGTCAGGGCCGATGATGGCCCGCCGCTCGGCGAGGAATTCGTCGACAATTCCCGAAGCCAGAGGTGCTTCAGGACCGACAAGAACAAGCCCAACGTCCTTCTCCCGCACGAAATCGAGCATCTCCCGAAAGGAGGAAAGGGAGATACAGGTACCCACACTCCTCATACCTCCGTTCCCGGGAACGCAGAAAACCTCCTCGACCTCAGGGCTCTGGGCGATTTTCCAGGCCAGGCAGTGTTCTCTCCCGCCACTCCCCACAACCATGACACGCATCCCTTACTCCCCCCTGATGAAGACTTTTCTCCCCCGAACCTCAAGCCTCCCCTCAAGGAAGAGCTTCACCGCTTGCGGGTAAATCTGGTGCTCGTACTTGAGGATTCGCTCGGCCAGGGTTTCCGGAGTATCGTCCTCAAAAACCGGGCAGGTCGCCTGGAGAATGATAGGACCCGTATCCATGCCCTCGTCCACAAAGTGGACGGTGCAGCCGCTCACCTTCACCCCATACTCTACAGCCTGTCTTTGGGCCTCAAGACCCGGAAAAGCGGGAAGGAGCGAGGGGTGGATGTTCATGATGCGGTTCCGGAAACGCTGGACAATCTCCTTTCCCACAATGCGCATGTACCCTGCAAGGCAGATGAGGTCCGGGTTCTCCCGCTCAAGGACCTCAAGGAGCTTTGCTTCGTAGGCTTTCTTGCTGGGGAACGACTGGTAGTCCAGAACCAGTGTGGGGATTCCCGCCTCCTGAGCCCGGCGCAGGGCGTAGGCCGCAGGGTTGTCGCTGATGACCAGGCTGATTGTCCCCGGAATGAAACCGCTCCGGGAAGCATCGATGAGGGCCTGGAGGTTGGTTCCCCTCCCCGACACCAGGACGACAATCTTTTTCACTCCAGGGTCACCCCCCTCTCGCCACGGACGATTTCCCCAAGAATCCAGGCGCGCTCTCCAGCACTCTGGAGGAGATGCAGGGTACGTTCCGCCTCCTCTTGAGCCACCACGAGGACAAAGCCCACCCCCATGTTGAACACCCGCCACATCTCCTCCTCGGGAATGTCGCCCTTCTTTTGGATGAAGCGGAAAACCCAGGGCACGGGAATGGTGTCCGTCCTCACACGGGCCCTCAGGGATTCCGGGAGGATCCTCGGGAGATTCTCCACAATCCCACCGCCAGTGATGTGCGCCATCCCCTTCACCCGAACCTCACGAAGGAGCGGTAGAACGCTCCGGACGTAAATCCGGGTGGGACGGAGGAGCTCCTCGGCAAGGCTCCTCCCCTCCACCTCGGCATCAAAGGGAATCCCGGCATGCTGCAGGACCTTGCGCACGAGGGAAAAGCCGTTACTGTGGAGACCAGAAGAGGCCAGACCTATGAGCACATCCCCTTCGGCAATGTCCCTTCCGGTAACGATGGCCTCCTCTTCCACGATGCCCACCGCAAATCCCGCGAGGTCGTACTCATCCTCAGGGTACATATCGGGCATCTCAGCCGTCTCCCCTCCAAGGAGCGCGCATCCCGCCTCCCCGCACCCCTCAACGATCCCCGAAAGCACCGCCTCAAAGATCTCACGATTCAGCCGTCCACAGGCGAAGTAATCGAGGAAAAAGACCGGCTCTGCCCCCACGCAGAGGACGTCGTTCACACACATGGCCACGAGGTCTTTCCCCACGGTGTCGTGGCGGTTGAGCACCAGGGCAACCTTGAGTTTCGTCCCCACGCCGTCGCTCCCGGCCACAAGACAGGGCCTTGTGTAGCGGTCACTGATGCGGAAAACCCCGGCAAATCCCCCAATGCCCTCCACCACCTCAGGGCGAAGCGTGCTCAGGGCCTTATCCTTCAGCCAGCCGATGACCGCAGAGGCCCGGTCAATGTCCACTCCCGCTTTTTTGTAATCCCAACTCTCAGGCATGCCCTTCCTCCTCCCAGATGCCAGCCCGCCTGAAGATGGTATCGACGTAGCGCAGGTAGCGGTTGTAGTCGAAGAGCCGGGTACATTCTTGAGATCTCAAAGCACCAGACATAGCTCCAGATGGTTGCATTCCCAAAAGAGCACAGTGCACCACCATCACCTACGTCCTCCTCTCCGAAGTTCCCTACAATTCTAACATACCCACCGGGAAGAACGGTCTGGGAGAACGAGGCCTTGGCGTGGTGCTCTCAGGCTAACGTTTTCTTCGTCCGATTGACAGAACCAGGCTTTTTTGGTAAAAGTTTCCCAGGAAAGTGAGAGTACACGAAAAGGGGGGGAGAAAGGTGAGGAAGTCTCTTCTGGTTGGATTGTTTCTGCTTTGCCTTGTGGCCTCTGTTGCATCCGCCCAGGTGACCATTCGTGTTGCCCACTTTTATGACCCTGCTGCTGGACCAGCCCACCAGATGAATCTCAGATGGTTGGAAAAGGTCAAAGAAGGGTTTGAAGCGGCGAATCCTAACATCAAAGTTGAATTCGAATGGATTAAATGGGATGAACTCGACCTCAAGTCCCTGCGGGACTTCCGTGCTGGAATTTCACACGACGTGATCTACTCCTCACCCCAGTACTATGGTCTCCACAGCGTCGCCAAAGACCTGCTGGATCTGAGTCCATACATCGAGAAGTGGCCAAAAGAAGTCCTCGAAGATTTCACTTGGAGCGCCGTATGGTCCTCGGCCTTCCCGTGGGGTATTCCACTGGGAATCCATACCCGAACGATCGTGTACCGGCGAGATCTCTACGAAAAGGTTGGTCTCAACCCCGACAAGACTCCCGAGAATCTCGAGGAACTTGTGGAATACTCGAAAAAGCTCACCCAGGACACCGATGGTGACGGGAAGACGGATATCTACGGTCTTGGGATGTACTTTGGGCCTTCTCGAGCAACTATTGAGCTGTACTTCGCCCCCTATCTCTGGCACTTTGACGGAGAGCTCTGGGATAAAGAAACCAAAAAAGCCACGTTTGCCTCAGAGGCAGGCATTAAGGCAGCGCAATTCCTTTTTGACCTCATCTACACCCATAAAGTGACCCCCGAGTGGTCCATGAGTGGAACCTACGACGATGTTATCCTCCTGAGTTTCCTGGGTGAAAAGATTGCGCAGGCAGAGGGGTATGGGAGCTACTGGATTGGTCCTTTGGAAGAGAAAGGATGGATCAAAGGGTTATTCCCACCCACTCCTGAAGGACAAGCTATTATTGCCGACGTGTACCCCACCCCAACCAAGTACAGAGCCCAGTTTACAAACGCCTGGAACATATCTATCCACGCCCTGAGTAAACACCCAGACGAATCCTTCAAGTTCATCGAATACATGATCCAGCCAGACCTGCTGTACGAATACCCCGATGCTGGCCTTCCTGTGCGCCTCAGCCTGTGGGAAAGGCCGGAATTCAAGACTCCGTTCTATCAAAAGTGGCAAATTGCAGCTCGTAATGGCCGGCCCATGCCTCCAACCGCGCACTATGGAGACCTGGCGGACACGGTTGCCGCTTGTCTCCAGGAAATCTTCGCAGCCAAGGCTCCGATTCCCGAAACCCTCAAGAAATTCGAGGATGAATACAACAGCAAATTTGCTGGCGAGTAAGGCCGGTACGGGGGAACACGCTCTTTGTGTGGCCTTTAAGAAGGAGCCAAGAGAGTCTTTCTGAGGAAAAAAGATACGCCAGTCTGTATCGCTGGAGTTATGAATCCAGACTGGCGTATCTTTTTCTCATGCCAAGTGTTCTCCTTATGCTCCTTTTCCTGATATTCCCCCTCCTTTCAGGCATTGTTATGAGCCTCCAAGAGTCCACGTTTGCTGGAGAGGTGAGCTTCGTAGGCTTAAAGAACTTCAGGCTCCTGCTGAGAGAGGCAAGATTCCTGAATAACCTCAAGCTGTCCATAACATACGTCCTAGGGAACCTTTCTCTCTCTATTCCCCTTGCGTACATAGCTGCTCTCATCATCACCTCTCAGGACCTGAGGGGGTTGCCGCTTTTCAGAGGGGTTTTCCTCCTGCCCTTTATAACAGCCCCAGTGGTGAGCTCAGTCATCTTCCTGTCTCTCACCGACGCCTCAAGCGGCCCAGTGACCCTCCTTATCGAGAGGATCACAGGGGAACGGCCGGTGATCCTTGCCACTCCCTCACTGGCCATGGGAACCATCATTTTTCACAGCTTCTGGAGGTCTTTCCCGTTCGTCATGCTGTTTCTGGCAGCAGGAATGACAACTATTCCCAATGAACTCTACGAAGCTGCAAGAGTGGACGGAGCAACCGCATGGCACCTTTTCAGATTCATTACCTTTCCCCTCACGAGAATCCACCTTGCCCTCTCCATGCTCATCATCACTATGTGGACCCTCCAGGATGCCGAAACCGTTTTCGCTCTCACCCGCGGTGGTCCTGGGTACTCGACAGAGGTTCTGGCAGTTCGGCTTTTTAAGGACTCCTTCATCAACTTCAACCTCAACCTTGGCGCAACAGTGGGTGTGATTCTCCTAAGCATTAGCCTACTGTTCATGATTGCCTATCTGAGGCTTATGCAAGAAAGGTGAGCAACCGATGAAAAGAAAAAAAAGCAGACCCTTCTGGAAATGGATAGCAGTCGCCTGTATAAGCCTCTTCTGTGTTGCCCCTCTCCTTTGGGGTCTCAAAGTCTCTATTGCTCCCCAATACGACACGAGCATCATTCCCCGCCGGCTCACAGGCGAACACTACCGCTACATCTTCTCAAGGCCAGAATTCTTTCAGTACCTCAGAAACAGCGTCGTCGTGTCCCTGAGTACTGTTGCTTTCGCCCTTCCCCTCTCGCTTCTTGGAGGATACGCCCTGGCGCGTTTCAACTTCCCTGGAAAACAGTTCAGCTTTCTGTTCCTCGTTTTTCCCCTTTTGCCGCTCATTGCCGTCCTGGTACCACTCGTCTCGTTCTTGAACCGCCTCGGACTTTACAATAAGCTGAGCGCCCTCGTCGTGGTCAACGCTGTTTTTAATCTCCCCCTCACTGTGTGGATGCTCCGAAACTTCATTATGGAGGTCCCCGTGGAGATCGAAGAAGCCGCACTGGTCGATGGGTGTTCGAGAATCGAAGCCCTATGGAAAATAACCATGCCGCTTGCGATTCCCGGCTTGGTCGCAGCCACAGTATTCATATTCATCACCACCTGGAACAATTACCTCTACGCCTCGGCACTCATCACCAAACCTTCACTCAGGGTTCTGCCCCAGGGAATACTGGCCTTCATTGGTACCTGGGGAACATACTGGGGAGGCTTAACGGCAGCAGGTATCATCACTCTTATCCCACCCCTGGTGCTTTTCCTTCTTTTCCAGCGATGGTTCATCGCTGGTCTTTTTGGCCAAATGCTCAAGTAGTAAAGGAGAGAAGGACCATGCTGTGGAACCTTCATTTCGTCAGTCACACCCACTGGGATCGGGAATGGTATGAAACTTTTGATGCTTTCAGATGTCGCCTTGTGCAGCTGATGGACCGCTTACTCGAGATCCTGGAGCGCGAGCCGCGCTATCAGTCTTTCCTCCTCGATGGACAGACCATCGTCCTCGAGGACTACCTTGAGATAAGGCCAGAGAACAGAGAGAGAATCAAAAGGATGGTGCAAAGCGGCAGGATTCTGATTGGTCCCTGGTATATCCTGCCTGATGAGTTCCTGGTGAGCGGTGAAACCCATATCCGGAACCTCCTCTTCGGCAAGAGTATCTGTCGTGATTTGGGGGCAACAATGAGGATTGGATACCTCCCTGATTCTTTCGGTCACATCGCGCAGATGCCCCAAATCCTTCAGAAAAGCGGCATTGGATTTGCCGTTCTCTGGCGCGGTGTTCCTGAAAGCATTACAACGAGTGAGTTCTACTGGCAATCTCCAGACGGCTCCAGAGTACTGACCCTGTACATGCCTTTTGGCTATGGCGTAGCCACCTGTCTTCCTCAAGACAGGGAACAGCTTGCGAAAAGGATTGAGAGTCTCGTGAAGCAACTCTCCCCCTTCGCCACAACCTCACACCTTCTTCTGATGAACGGCAGTGACCACGTCGAACCGGATCCGGACCTTCCCCAGAAACTTGATGTTCTGCGCGAGGTCTTTCCCGAATATTGCGTGGTGCACTCCAACCTGCCATACCTCCTTTCTCAGATTGCAAAGGAATGCGAACCGGAGCGTCTCCCGGTTCACTCAGGAGAGCTGAGGTCCGAGGATCGTGCCTATCTTCTCAGCGGAACCCTATCCACAAGGGTCTATTTAAAACAGAAACACAGCGCTCTTTCCCACTGCCTTGAGGGGCAGGTGGAGCCCCTTTACACTACCCTCCACATCCTGGGGTACCGCCAGTACCCCCCGGAGATACGGTACCTCTGGAAGTTGCTCCTCCAGAATTCGCCCCATGATTCCATCTGTGGTTGCAGCATAGACCCGGTACACAGGGAAATGCTGCAGCGATACTCCAAGATAGAGACGGTTATCGCAAAGCTCTTCCAGGGCATTCCGGCTAACCTCTCCCACTGTAACGTCACCGACCAGGAAGGCTACCTCGTGGTCTTCAACCCTCATCCCTGGGAAGTTGAGGCGTACATAGAACACGATGTCTTCCTGGAGAAAGAAAAGGTCAAAGAAGTCAACTTCGAGGAAAGCAAGCTCGTTGTTCGTCACAGAGAGGGGCGCGAAGATACCCCCAGGAGTTTGAAACTGGTTGCTCCCGGCGAAGAGATAGCCCCCCTCATACTCCACAGCGAATGGAGCACCCTTGTGGAAACACCACCCCACACGCTTCCTGAAGTGTTTCTGGCCCGAAAGTACCGTATTGCCTTCGTTTCTTCAAAACTCCCTCCCCTTGGCTTCAAAGCCTACAGGATTGTCTTATCGAACGAAGAGGAAAGAAAAGAGTTCCCAGAAAGCCAGGGAAATCATGTGCTCGAGAACGAGTTCTGTCGTCTTTCTGTTTCTCCCTCAGAGAGCCTTTTTCGCCTTGAAGACAAACAAAGTGGGGAAAGTATCGAGCTGAGAATGTTCTTCGAAGATGGAGGAGATGCGGGTGACGAATACGATTACTCTCCACCAGAGAAGGATGAAATCGTTTCAAGCCTGACCAGTACCCCAACCTTAAAAACTTCGATGGACGGCCTTTGCCAAAAAATGACCTTGCAGTACGAACTTTCCATCCCGGCTTCTCTATCCTTGGACCGGAAGGAAAGAAGTAGAGAACGGGTCCCTCTTCCCATTTCCCTGGAGCTCCTCCTGCCACCAAGGAGCAGACAGGTCCACCTCAACGTTCACCTCAAGAACAACGCCCTCGACCATCGGCTCCAGATGCTCCTTGCGATACCGGAAGAAGGGGTTTCTCTCTTTTCCGGTGCTCATTTCGCCATGCTCGAAAGGCAACCCTCCTTCAGCCAATCGATGCCACAGAAGGATTTCATTCTCCTTCAGGGCAACGAATGGAACCTTGCTGTGCTGAACAGAGGGTTGCAGGAATTCCAGTACTTCAAGAGGAACGAAGAGACCGTTGTCGCCATCACATTGTTGCGAGCGGTGGGATGGCTCTCTCGGGATGACCTCCTCACTCGTAAAGGCGATGCGGGATGGCCTTTCCCAACACCTGAGGCTCAATGCTTGGGGAAACATGACTTTGAACTCGCCCTGGCCTTCGGAAGTCGACGCAACAACCCATGGTTGGGTGTGCAAGAAGCTCTGCTATTCAATCGTCCACCAATTGTCTTTCACGTCCCTGGAAACCTGCGTTCATCCCTGTTCAAAGGATTCTCTCTGTTGACTATCGATAATCCGTATATTGTGATGAGTGCTCTGAAAAAGAGCGAAGACAGGGACGATGTCGTCCTGCGGCTCTACAATCCAACCCCAGAAAAGCAACGTTGCCAGCTGTCTTTTGGACGAACAGTGCTCCTCCTCAAGGAACTCACGTTGCTTGAAGAGGAACTCTCAGTTTTTCCCTTGAGTGGGCAAGCAGTCGAGCTTGACTTCGAACCTTACGAAATGAAAACCCTGGGATTGCTTTTCGCAAGGGGAGAAAAAGGCGATGATTGAAAAGACGAGAGTCCTTGGTTTGTTCCACGGGTTGGATGAGTGCCAAGGTTTGTGGCTTGGTAACCCCCATCCAGACACCATAAAGAAGTACTGCGAATCCCTCGGGTTTCCTGATTTTGAAACCATCCGTGTGTTTCTGGGAGACAACTGCCGATGGCTCATGGGGGAGGAATACTCGTATCGTGATCCCGAAGGGAGGACGCTCTTTGAAGCCTTTCTGCAGGGAAAACAAAGACCCCTTGAGCACTGCGACTCCATACGGGAAATCGAGCAGTACCCCTGGCCTGATCCTGGCTTTTTACGCTTTGAGGCCCTCAAGAAGGCCCTTATGAAGCAGCGGAGCTATGTTCGTTTCAGCGGAATGTGGACGCCCTTCTTCCACCTTCTGGCTGACCTTTTCGGTATGGAGCAATACTTCATCAATATGCACCTGAAGCCCGCAATAGTCCAGGCAGCAACAGAAAAAGTGGTGGATTTCTACCTTGAAGCCAACCGCCGATGCCTTGAAGAATGCGGAGAGGAAATCGACGTTTTCTTCTTCGGCAACGATTTTGGAACCCAGCTTGATCTCCTTATCAGCCCGGAAATGTTCCAGAAATTCGTGCTGCCCTATCTCAGAAAAATCGTGGAGCTTGCAAAATCTCATGGCTTACCCGTTATGCTCCACAGCTGCGGAGCCATTGCCAAGGTTATCCCGATTCTCATCGACATTGGTATTGACGCACTCCACCCCCTTCAGGCCCGAGCAAGGGGCATGGATGCCGAAACGCTGGCAAAGAACTTCAGAGGGAAACTCACCTTCGTAGGCGGCGTGGATACACAGGACCTTCTCGTCAATGGCTCACCTGATGATGTTCGTCGAGAAGTCCTTCGCCTAAGAAAAACGTTCAAAGAGCGGTACATTGTCAGTCCAAGCCATGAAGCGGTGTTGCCTAACGTCCCCTTCGAGAACATCGAAGCCATGGCGAAGGCGGCCTTCGAACCCCTTTGAACAGGGACAACTGGAGCTTGCCTTCAGGAAAGGGTGAAAGAGATGACCCCAAAAGAGCGTATGCTTATCGCTCTCAATAGAGGGAAACCCGATCGGCTTCCTGTGACCGTCCACCAGTGGCAGAGATACCATTTGGAGACGTATCTTGGAGGAATGGGCGAGTTGGAAGCTTTCGCATACTTTGGCATGGATGCAGCCATCCAGTACACACAGGAACTGGGACAGCTTTGGCTTGCAAACCCTGACTTTTCGAGGTTTTCCACTTCTACCTGGAGACATGAGGTTCGGGTACTCCGGAGCAACCCCGACGACTGGGAATATGAGCACACCATCACGACTCCTGAAGGAATCCTGACCTGCAAAACTGCAGGCAACCGTAAGACGGTGTGGGTCACCGAGTACCTTATTAAGCACGATGAGGATATCGAACTTATCCGGAAGTACATGCCAGTTCATCCCCTTGATGTGCAGGCCGTCAACCAGCTCTACAACCGTATCGGCGAACAGGGCATCCTGCGAGGGTTCGTCTGGGGAGAACAGGCCGGGTGCTGGCAACACGCCGCCTGCCTCATGGATATCAACGAGTTGATTCTCCGCACCTTCGACAAACCCGACTGGGTCCACGAACTTCTACGGATTCTTCTCGAAAAGAAACTCCAGTTCATCGAGAGCATGAAGGGGGCAAAGTTTGACCTTGTGGAGACAGGAGGAGGAGCTGCCTCTTCCACAGTCATCTCTCCGAAAATCCACGAGGAGTTCTGCCTCCCCTACGACCGTAAACTCCACGATGCCCTCCACGATTTAGGCTTCAAAGTCGTCTACCACACCTGCGGAGGAACGAAGGGCATTGAGGAGTTCATCGTGGCCAACGGCACTGATGCCTCAGAAACCCTGGCCCCGGTGAGCATCGGAGGGAACCAGGAACCCTGGGAGTTCAAGGAGAAGATTGGCAATCGCTTGGCCCTCATAGGAGGCATGGACCAGCACAACGTTCTCACCGTGGGTACCCCGGAGGAAATTCGCTCTGCCGTTTTCACCCTTTTTGAAAAAGTCGGCAAAGACGGAGGGTACATCCTCTCCTGCGCAGACCACTTCTTCGATACCCCTCCGGAGAACCTTCGAATATACGCCGAAGCTGCAAGGGAGTGTGTGTACTAAGCCACCTTTTGCGAAGGTAAGGGTTTCACACTCCTGCAAAGGCGCTGAACCCCCCATCCACCGGAACAATCACACCGGTCACAAAACTCGAGGCCGGAGAGAGAAGCCAGAGAACGGTGCTCAAAAGATCCCTTGGTTCGCCAAACCTTCCACAGGGTGTGTGGGCAAGAATCGCCTGTCCACGAGGAGTCAGGGTCCCATCTTCGTTGTAGAGCAGGTAGTAATTTTGCCTGGTAACGAAAAATCCTGGAGCAAGAGCATTCACCCGCACTTTCGGGGTGAACTCTCGGGCAATGTACACTGCCAACCACTGGGTAAAATTCGACACCGCTGCTTTCGCCGCGGAGTACCCAACAACTCTCGTCAGAGGGCGAAGGGCAGCCATGGAAGAAAAATGAATGATATTCCCACCCTCCTCCTGATTCACCATGATGCGGGCAAAAACCTGGGATGGGATAATGGCGCCTCCAAAAAGATTCAGACGGACAACCTTTTCGAGGGCCTCAAGGGGTAAATCGAAAAAGGTAACCTCCGGAGAGGTCGTTGCCTCCCTCACGTTGCCCCCCGCAGCGTTGAAAAGGGCGTCAACCTTCCCAAAAGAATCTACGACCTTCTGGGCCACATCTTCTACCTCAGCCCGATTGAGTACATCCATCCTGTATCCTACGGCTTCCACTCCCTCTTTCCGGAACTCTTCCACAAGATCCTCAAGAGGAACGATATCAGTGAGGATGACTCTGGCCCCCATTTTCCCAAGTTCCCGGGCCAAAGAAGACGCCAGAATCCCAGCACCCCCTGTAAAGAGGAGGACTTTCCCACGCACCGAAAACATCTCCTCTACCGAAAACACGGACCACACCCTCCCTCACTCAGAATCTTTCCCCAAAAAGGACCAAAAGGTGTTTCCTCAGATTCTCCTCGACTTTCTCGTAATGCCGTACCTCCGCCTGAACGAGTACTTCCCGTAACTCCTCCCCCAAAGCATCAAGAACCGAACCGTAAGCAATGTGGAGGCATTGCCGTATTCCAGGATGCGCAAGGAGGCGATGGAGATCTGCTTCCACCACGTCTTCTGGGGTCACCGGTAGCTCTTCTTTTCTTACCGAAACGCGGTAGGCCTTAAGGTTCTCTTCGAAGGTCTCATAGGCAACCCGGTACACCTGGAAAAAGAGCTCGGGCTTCACCTCGGCAACCGTTTCTAAAGCAGCAAGCCAGCTTGTCCCTGAAGTCTTAAGATGGAAAAAGCCTTCAGTCTCCTGGAAAAAGATGGGGTAAATGCTAAACTTGTCACTTCCCGAATGGAGACTTAACCGGTAACCACCAAGATTTTTCTGAATCGTCACATGGGAACGCAAAGCCCGGGCAAATTCTTCAGTACTTCCAATGTAATCAATGCCCTTCTCAAAAGAGCCAGGAAAGCGAGGGGCAAGGCTTTGAAAATCTATACCCCGACGATGCAATTCCTCGGCAATGAAAAAGTGTACTTCAGGAGAGGTTACCCCTTCCCCCTCATCAAGAGAAATCTCAAGGCTAAAGGATGACCCCAGACTTTCCCGAAGAAGGGTATGGAAGCGTTCCACTTTCTCAATGGCTGGAAGGTAAGCCAGCACGATAGGCAGGAGCTTCTCTTCAGAGAGGTCGACAGTTATGTCCGGACCAAGAATGTACTGCTTTCCTGCGTACCTTTTAAAAAGCTCTTGAACGCAAGACGAAGAAGCCTGGAAACGTTCTTGCAACAGAGGCACGCTTTCCGAAAAAATTCTGTGGTCTACATCCTCGCTCAAATCCAGCGTGTACACGGTAAACCCGGCATCCCTGGCTTCACAGAGATACCTTTCATCCTTAATGTGGTCTGCGTCCGCTCCAAAGGACCCCTGGTACCCGCTTTCAAGAATTCCCCAGACAGCGTCAAGGAGAACCGCTGCAAAGGTCCGGTGCGTTTTCTCTAACTCCCGCGGGGATTGCTGGGCGAGCACCGGAAAGACAGGGAATCGCTCCAATGCTTTTACCTGAGCAGCAGACACCATACCCAGGCGGTCACCACAGCCAAAAGAGGGGCGGGAATCGAAAGGCTGGGGTTGCAAATAAGGTAGAAAGGCAGAGAGGAATCGGTAGGAGGAAAGATCAAAGGGGTACAGTCCGAAGAACTGCCCTTCCGAATGTTGCGCATACACCGGGCATAGCACACTCAAAGGTTCTCTTGCATGGAGCCCGATGTACTTCGACTTTTTCCCCTTGAGGAGAATAAGCTGGGTCTTCAGCTCAGGGACGTCGTAGGAACGAGAGCAAGGACGCACATCTTCCCCAAAAGAAGCGGCAATATCCTGCAGAGTCATGGCAAAGTTCAAAAGAGCGTCCTCCTTCCTTCTTTCATACCCTTTCTACTCGCACTGGACGATTCTCTCGTGCTGATGTATCCGCCGCCTGGGCAATGAGCACCGCTTTAAGGCCATCAAGACCGGTGACTGGAGGTTCAGAATTTTCCTCAATAGCTCGGACAAAAGCCCGCAGCTCTTCAATAAAGGCTTCTTTATACCGCTCTACGAAGAACCAGAGGAACTTCTCACTCAGACCACCTTGCTCAGTCAGGAGGAGAGACGTATTTGGCCGGTCGTTTTCCACAAAAATGCACCCCAGAGAGCCATGGGCTTCAGTCCTCTGATCGTACCCGTAGACAGCTTTTCGACAATTGTCAATAACCCCAAGGGCTCCATTGTGAAATCTGAGCACCACAACCGCAGTGTCAAAATCGCCAAACTGTGCAACTTCTGGATCCACAAGGACTGTCGCCGAAGCGAAAACCTCTTCCACGTCGCTCCCGGCAAGGTATCTTGCCATATCAAAATCGTGGATGGTCATGTCGAAAAAGAGTCCTCCCGAAGTTCTCACGTACTCTAAGGAGGGTGGCTGGGGGTCCCGTGAGGTTATTTTGATAAGATAAAGCCTGCCGATTTTCCCGTCACGCACAGCCTCGTGAACCTTACGATGATTGTGGTCAAACCGGCGAACAAAACCAACTTGAAGTTTCACTCCACTTCTGTCAACCACCTCAAGGGCTTCCCGAATTTTCTCCACATCACTTCCAATTGGCTTCTCACAGAAGATGTGCTTCCCACGCTTTGCCGCTTCGATGATGTACTCCTCATGGGTTGGTGTGGGTGAACAGATGAGTACTGCATCAATATTGGGATCGGTAAAAACCTCGTTGACGTCGCTGGTAACCCTTGGAACACCAACACTCGTGGCCCATCTCTTTATGTCTTCGTTGAGAAAAGCATCCGCAACCACAACAAGCTTAGCCTCCCTGATGTCACGAACAACATTCTCAGCATGAAGCCGCCCAATCCTCCCGGCACCCACAAGTCCAAGGCGTAGCAAGGCTATCCCTCCTGTCAGTGACTTTCAACTAAATTTCAACTAAAGCTGTTGTATAGCCCTTACGGCTTCAACGGAAGAACGCAACGGGAAAAGCTCAAAACCAACGATACCCTCGTAACCCATTGCCTCCAAAGCACGCATGACGTTTTTAAAATTTATCTCTCCAGTCCCCGGTTCGTGTCTTCCTGGAACATCGGCCATATGAATATGCCCAATAAAATCCCTGAACCCCGTTAAAGTATTAATAATGTCGCCCTCCATAATCTGCATGTGGTAGAGGTCATAGAGAACCTTCACATGGGAGGAATTCACAGCCTGAACAATTTTCACTGCATCTTCTGTACGAGAAAGAAAATACCCCGGGTGATCTACTTTTGTATTGAGAGCTTCCAGTAAAAGCACAACATCTTCTTGTTCAGCAAGAGGAACAAGCGCTTTAAGTACACGAATGATATTTTCGACTTTCTCTGAAGGGCTTATGTGGTCGCAAGGTTTTACCACGACCCCATTTTTATCCAGCGCATTCGAGTGAAGCACGAGAGAGTGGCAGTTCAGGCTCTTTGCCACCGATATAGACTTTTCCACAAAATCAATATAGCCTGCTCTCTCCTTCGGATCCACAAGGGAAAATTCCTGATCGCCAGAAAAGGCAACAACTTGTATATTATGGACTCTACACAGCTCTTTGATTTTGTCTACATCCTTATCCTGCCAGGTCCAGAATTCAACATACGCAAATCCATAGTGCTTACTTAAGGCAAACCTCTCTTCAAACGGGACATCTGTAAAGATAGTTTCAAGACATATAGCCTTATGCACTCTGTCTCTCCTCCTCTTGGAGCCAAGGAAAATCGTTAAAGTCTAAAACATGCTTGAGAAAGGAGAAAAAACTAACTATTGCAGATTCCCTCCCTTACCTGACCAGTTCTCACCATTTCTATGATGTCCTCCGCCGTAACGTCCTGCTTCCTAAAATCGCCAAGCTTAATGCCATGGTCTAAAACCGTAAACTTGTCAGCAACAGAATACACGTGATAGATGTTGTGAGTTATAAAGATGACAGAAACTCCCTTTTCCTTCGCCTCGATTACTTTTTAGAGGGGGGGGGGAGCCCCCATTACGAAACGGCC